>ERZ779660.183-NODE-183-length-37382-cov-4.279449_pt1 | contig 37382 bp, 24 predicted proteins | sample MGYA00511906_ERZ779660 | MGnify/ENA primary metagenome ERZ779660 (study PRJEB29588, sample SAMEA2156906) | human gut metagenome | biome: human gut; feature: human-associated habitat; material: faeces | place: Denmark | collected 2008/2010 ... | reverse complement strand
ACACCGAACGAGCAGCAGCTGCTGCAGGAATTCGCCAAACGCCTGCACACTCAGCTGATTGCCTTTATTCCGCGTGACGTAATCGTTAATAAGGCGGAAAATAATCGCCAGACAGTGCTGCAATATGCACCGGAAAGCGCTCAGGCCGGTGTTTACCGCAAGCTGGCGCATGATATCTGGCATAATGAAAACATGGCTATTCCTACGCCGATGAGCTTTGAGGAGCTTGAAAAGCTGGTGGCCGAATATGGCAATTAAAACAAGACGCTTTTACAGTGCACGCAAAAGCTGCAGCTGCAGCATGCCGGGCGTGTGGCGCGCTGTTGCCTACATGGACGGCGCTGTAGTAGTTTTTCACAGCCCGCGTGCCTGTGCTCATGTAGCACGCACGATGGATATCAATTCCCAATACCGCACGCTTTCCGAGAATGAACGCGAGCAATGGGGCTCCGTTCCGCTGCTCAGCAGCCAGATGCAGGAAAAGGACGCAATTTTCGGCGGTGTGGCGCGTTTGGAAAAATGTTTGCGCTTTGCCATTGAAACATATAAGCCAAAATGCCTGATGATTGCCAATTCCTGCGTTGCCGGTGTTATCGGTGACGATGTGGAATCCGTGGCACGCGAGGTGGAGGAGGAATACAATGTTCCTATCCTTACTGTGGAATGCTGCGGCTTTTTGGGTGCGGAATATTATGACGGATATTTTGAAATTACGCAGAAGCTGTTGGAGCGCTTCGTCAAGCCTTGTACCAAGCAAAAGGACAGCGTCCTGCTTTTAGGCGATAACGGCGGCCCGTGGGGCCATTACGCAAAAGAGGTTACCCGTATTCTGCAGGAGTTCGGCGTAGAGGTTATCGGTCAGTTCCCCGGCTATATGGCTATGGATGAGCTGGAAAAGGTGGCGGCTGCCGAATATGCGGTTGTGCTTGGCGGCCGCGGGCAGACGCATATCGGCTTGCGTAAGGTTGCGGAGCAGCTGCAGGAAAAATACGGCACACATTATCTGGCCGATATTTATCCTGTCGGCTGGCAGGAAACGCAGGACTGGATTATCAGCATCGGCCGTATTCTGGGGCGTGAGCAGTTGGCACAGCAGGTGCTGAAGCTGGAGCAGCAGCGCTTAAGTGAGCAGCTGCAGCATTTTCTGCCGGTAACGGAAGGCAAGAAAACAGTGCTGTGCATCGGCCGTATTCTGAGATATTTTCATCCGGGGAATATCCTGCAGACCATCAAGCTTTTGCGCTTGAATCTTACCGGCATTATTCTCTTGGATTCCTATGACGGTGATGAGCGCGAAGCGATGCTGAAGGTTGTGCAGGAAAACAGCGATGTGCCTGTTTATACTACGGCGGAGGGTGAAAAGCTGGTAGCAGATGCAGACATCGTGCTGACAACGCACGAACTGCAGAATAAGGAGGCACGCCAGATTTTCCTGCCGATGCTGCCGCAGGTTGCCGTTGCCGGTGAGATCAAGATGATGCAGGGAATCTATCAGAGCCTGTGCAGCAGGCTGAAGGGAGGCGTGCGCTATGTCTGAAAAGCAAGGTTGGGGCAATATCTGCGAGCGTGTGGATACCTGTGCGCTGACAGGTGCAGGAGCCTTTTTCGCTGCTATTGACAAGAGTGAGGTTTTGATTAACGGACCGTTGTGGTGTTATTTTTATGCTTTGAGACATCTGGAAAAGGCGCGTCCCGATATGTATACGCGCTTTTACGGCTCGCAGCCTGATAATAACGCTGTTATTTACGGCTCCGAGAAATATGTAACGCAGGAACTGCGGCGTATGCTGGAGGATGGTCATAAGCCTTCGGTACTGCTTTTGGAAAGCAGCTGCTCGCTGAGCTTAATCGGTGATGACCTGGCAGGCATGGCGCGCAAGCTGCAGCTGCCGTTTCCGGTAGTTACGTTGGACAGCGGCGGTATGGTCGGCGGCTTTGCCGAGGGCTACGCCAAGGCTGCCAAGAAGCTGTTTGCGCAGCTGTTGCCGCAGACTGCGACAGCAAAGTCCTTGGCAGTGAATATTTTAGGACAATCGGAATTTTATCTGCAGGGTGCGGCCGATACGCGGGAATTAAAACGCTTACTGCAGCTGGCAGGCTATGAGGTGCTGTGCACTCCCGGCTGCGAATGCACGCTGGAGGAGCTGCAGCGTTTGCCTGAAGCTGCGCTGAACATTGTTACGAATGCTGAGCTGGGTTTGCCGCTGGCAGAATATCTGCAGAAGCAATACGGCACGCCGTATATTTTTGCCGGACTGCCTTACGGGGTGCAGGGAACGCTGCGCTGGCTGCAGCAGATAAACGCGCAGTTGCCGGCTCCTGCGTTGGACAAGGTGACGGCAGAAGCTCAGGCGCAGGATAATTACCTGATGAGCCGTAATAATGAAGCGATTGCGCTTTGGGGCAGCATGTGGTTTGACAACGTGCTCGTCAGCGCGCCTGCGACGCAGGCGCTGTGCCTCGCACAGACGCTGCGCACCGAATGGACCGATATCGGCAGTCTGACGGTCATCTGCCAGCAACCGCTCAAAGATGCGCCTGCCTGCGACACTGCAGAGGCGATTTACACTGTCGGCGTGGACGATGCTGCCATCAGTGAATATTTTAAAACCTGTGAAAATGTACTGCTGCTGGCAAGCAGCAGCGAAAGCTCGGTTCTTTATCGCAGAAAGCAGTGCAGCTTTGATGCCTGCAATATCTGCTATCCTACGAATGATGAGGTGTTTATTACCAAGCAGCCGATGGTAGGCCTGCAGGGCAGTGCTTACATGCTGGAGCGACTGTGGAATTGCTTTATCCGCAGGAAAAAGAATAAAGTAGAGTAGGTGGTCTATGAAAAAGCTATTGATGATTATAAGCCTGTTGCTTTTGGTATTTACTGCAGGATGCAGTAAGCAGCAGGCTGCCGATGTTCCTGCACCGCCGGCGGCGGATACAGCCTACAGCGTTACGGACGATGCCGGACGGACGCTGCGCTTTGAGCATAGGCCGCAGCGGATAGTTTCGCTTACCTATGGTACGGATGAAATTCTTACCGATTTGGTTGATATCAAACGCATTATGGCCTACAGCCGTTGGGCGGGCGACAGCGAAATAAGCTTTATTACCAAGGAGCAGGCCTATACTGTGGGACGCAAGGTGCCGGAAAATACCGAAGCTGTTTATGCATTGCAGCCTGACCTTGTTGTTGCTTCAACGGCCACCTCTAGCGACTTGGTACGCAGTCTGGAGGGGTTGGGCGTGCCTGTGTATATAGCGCGCAGTCCGCATAATTATCAGCAGATGTGCGAAAAAATCCGCGGCATAGCTGCAGCGGTGGGCGAAAAGCAGCAGGGGGAGCTGATGGTGCAGAAGATGGACACGCACCTGCAGCAGCTGCAAAAACGCTTGCGGCGGATTCCGTCAAGCGAAAGGCGCGTTGCTGTGGCCTTTAATTTTACCTCTGCCATGGGGCGGAGAGGAGATTTGCTCGACAGCATGCTGACGATGGCGCATGTAATTAACGGCGCAGCCATTGTTGCCGATGAAAACAAGAGTGAGCATGGTATGCCTGCTATCAGCAAGGAACAGGTGGTACGCATAAATCCGGATATTTTTATGCTGCCGACCTGGAATTATAACAATAAACAGGATGTGCAGGGTTATGCTTATGCCGTAATGAATGACCCTGCTTATCGTGATGTCAAGGCTGTACGCAACAAGCAGATTAAGTTTGTTTCGGACAAATACCGCTATGTTGCCAGCCAGCATATTGTCGATGCTATTGAAAACATCGCGCATGCTGTATATCCGGAAATTTTTTGAGGAAGTGTGTTTGTAGATGATTATTAAACGTGAACGGAGTCCATTGGCTATTATTCTTTTAGCAGTTCTCTTAGTTGTTATTGCCTGTGTATCGCTGACCTTCGGTCAGATAGATGTGCCTGTGGGCAAAGCGTTGGCGGTTATCGGCGCTCAGCTGAATCTGCCAGGCTTTACCGGGGTTGATTACAGCAGGGAGCAACTTGCCGTTATCTGGTATATCCGCCTGCCGCGTATGCTGGTAGGTGTGCTTGTAGGTGCGGCGCTGGGGATTTCCGGCGCTGTAATGCAGGGCATCTTCAGCAACCCGCTGGCAGATCCCGGTCTTATCGGTATCTCCTCCGGTGCTGCTACAGGTGCGGTGCTTTCTATTGCTTTGGGTGCAGCCTCCGGCAGTATGTTTGCTATGCCGGCCTTCGCTTTTTGCGGCAGTATCTGCGCTGTGTGCCTAACAGTGTTTTTGGCGATGCGTAACGGCAAAATTCCTGTTATGACGCTGCTTTTGGCAGGCGTTGCTGTGGGTATGCTTTTGGGTGCGATTACCTCCGGTCTGCTCACCTTTATGAACGAGCAGAAGCTGCAGCAATATCTGTTCTGGATGGTCGGCGGGCTTGATTACCGTCGCTGGGAGCACGTATATCTGGCAGTGGGACCTGTGCTGTGCGGCATTATTATTATGTGCCTGCTGGCACGTCACCTGAACATTCTGGTGCTGGGCGAAACGGAAGCCAAAGCCGTTGGTATGCCTGTTACTGCTTTCCGCATGGGGCTGCTTTTTGTAGCAGCTATGACTACTGCTACCTCCGTTTGCGTCAGTGGTAATATCGGGTTTGTCGGCCTGGTTATTCCGCATATGATGCGTATGCTTATCGGTCCTGACCATCGCGTGCTTTTGCCTGCCAGCGCACTTGGCGGCGCAGCCTTTTTGGTATTCTGCGATTCGCTGGGACGCATTATTATGCCGCCGGCAGAGGTGCGTGTAGGCATTATGACGGCGTTTTTAGGTACGCCGTACTTCCTGTATCTGCTGCGCAGAATGCAGAAGCAGTTCTTTTAAGATGAGGTGGAAATTATGAAGGTTATTTTCTTGACGAATGTTATTCGCCGCATGGGTATGATGCAGCAGACTATGGAAAAGCTGCAGCAGGAAGGCAAGCTAGATAATGCCTGCGCCTGCCGTTGGATTACAGATGCGACGGCTTGGGATGATAAATGGCACAAGGAGCTTGCCGGCTCCAAGCTGGTCATTATGAAATGGATGGGTACAGGTCTGGATACACCGTTTCTGCAGCGCTGTGTAAGCTTGCTGAAGCAGTTGCGCCTGCCCTTTTATATTGATGCTGCCGGCAGCAAGGAGGGCGAGCTGGCGCAGGGACTGACACCAGAGCAGCTTGCTGTTATCAAAAAATATTGCATGTTCGGCGGCGAAATCAACTATAGCAATCTGTGGTTATATCTGCAGCAGCTGTTGCAAGGTGAGACTATTACAGTCGATGAGCCTAACCCGATTCACTGGTGCGGTATTTATCACCCGCGCGCGAAAAAGGTATATACCGATTTAGCGGAATACCAGCGTGATTTTTGCGTCAGCGGCCGTCCGACAGCCACCCCCCCCAGCCGGTATTCTTTTTTATCGCGACGAATGGGTGTGGGGCGATTTGACCTACCAGACTGCGATAATAGAAGAGCTGGAAGCACAGGGCGTCAACGCTGTCTGCGTTTTCAGCAACGGCATGCCGGTGGAGGAGATGGGCATGCCCAGTCTGACGCAGGTTTTCAACAGCTTCTTCTGCAATGCGGACGGTGTGCCGGCAATCGATGTGTTGCTGAATGTCATGAAGTTTTCCATGACTACCGGCGGTTCGATTAACCTTGATTATCTGAAAAAGCTTAACGTACCGGTTTTGGCTGCCTATACGACAATTGCGCCCTTTGAGGAATGGAAGGACAGCTTTGAAGGCATGAACGCTATGGAGGTTTCCATCAGCGTTTCTCTGCCGGAATTTGATGGTATTATTCACGGCGTGCCTATAGCACACAAAAAAATTCTGGAAAACGGCGATGTCCGCTATCTGCCTAATATGGAGCGTGTAAAGCGCATGGCCTCCAAGGCGAAGAAGTGGGCGATGCTGCGCCACAAGGCCAACAGCGAGAAGAAAATCGCTATTATTTTCCATAACTATCCGCCACGTAATTCCAATATCGGCAGTGCTATCGGTTTAGATACAATCGAAAGCATCCGTCGCGTGCTGGCTGCTATGCGCGAGCGTGGCTATAAGGTAGATTGGATTCCTGAGGATACGAAGGAATTTATCAAACAGCTGACGGCTAATGCCACCAATGACCGCAGTATGCTGACGGAAAAGCAGGTTGATGCTGCCTATAAGCTGACGGGAGCAGAATATAGAGAATTCTTTGCGCTGATGGACAAAAAGGTGCAGGAGCAGCTGGTGAAGGATTGGGGCGAAGCGCCCGGCACTGTCATGGAATATGACGGCGATATCCTGGTACCGGGAACGATGAACGGAAATGTTTTCGTAACCGTGCAGCCGCCGCGTGGTTTTGGCGAGGACCCGGAGAAAATTTACCACGATCCTTACGTTGCACCGACGCATCAATATCTTGCCTTCTACCGTTGGGTACGCGATGTTTGGCAGGCAGACGCTGTTGCGCATATCGGTACGCATGGCAGCCTGGAATGGCTGCCGGGCAAGAACGCCGGCCTTGATTGCAGCTGCTACCCGGATTTGGCGCTGGGAGATTTGCCGAATATTTATCCTTATAACATCACTATTACCGGTGAGGGCATTCAGGCAAAACGCCGTGGCGCTGCCTGCCTGATTGAGCATTTGCCGGCGCCGCAGACACAAGCGGGAGTGTACGACGAGCTGGAGGAGCTGGAAAAGCTCATGGACGAATACGTGCACTTCAGCAGCACGCAGCCGGATAATCTGCCGCGCTTGCAGGAGCTTGTACTGGCGAAGGTTGCCGAGGCCAACCTGCAGGATGAGGTTACTTACGATGAAGAAAAGCCCTTCGACGAATACGTGATGAATCTGCATAATTACATTACGGATTTGAAGAATATGGAGGTACACACAGGCCTGCATATTATGGGACAGCCGCCGGAGGACCAGCAGCTGGAGGATTATCTGTGGCTGCTGCTGCGTCTTGATAACGGCAATATCCCCAGCCTGACGCAGGCAATTGCTGCGCTGTATGGCTTTGATTATTACTATCTGCTGGAAAACAGCAGCCTGATATACGAACCGCTGAATATCACCTATGGTATGCTGATTGACCGTATCGCCAATCAGTGCCGCGAGCTGATTCGCTGCCTGCAGCAGCGTGACTTTGTGAAGGAAGCTGTTGCCGACGCTCTGCAGCTGCCCTGGGTGCAGCAGGCACCGGCGGAAAGCAGAGAAAAGCTGGAAGTGGTATGCAACTATATTGTAGATACACTTTACCCCAATCTGCTTTTAACGAAACAGGAAATTACCAATATGCTGCGTGGCTTTGAGGGCGAATATATCGAGCCTGGTCCTAGTGGTGCGCCCTCCAGCGGCGGCGCTGATTTGCTGCCGACAGGACGCAACTTCTACGGTGTGGACCCGCGCTGCCTGCCAACTCCGGCGGCATGGGAAATCGGCCAGACACTGGGCGACCAGGTGGTAGAGCGCTTCATTGCGGAGGAAGGTCATTATCCGGAAAATATCGGTATGGTCTTCTGGTCCGGCGCGAATATGCGCAGTCATGGCCAGTGCATTGCTGAATTCCTCTATCTCATGGGCATCCGTCCCAAGTACCAGAGCGGCAGCCTGCGTATCAACGGCCTGGAGGTCATTCCGCTGATGGAGCTCAAACGTCCGCGTATTGACGTTACGGCGCGTATCAGCGGCCTCTTCCGCGATACTATGCCGTCGGTAATGCAAGTGATGGATAAGGCGGTGCTGTTGGCAGCGGAGCAGGATGAGCCTGATGACTTAAACTTTGTACGCAAGCATATTCAGGAGGATACCAGGGAGCTGGAGCAGCAGGAGGGTATGGAGCACGCTGCAGCATGGCGTCAGGCGGCCTTCCGCGTCTTTGGCGATGCGCAGGGAACCTATGGCGCAGGCGTTGCGGCGCTTTTGGAAAGCAAGAACTGGGAAACCATTGATGATATTGCCGATGTTTATGTACGTTGGGGCGGTCATGCCTATGGCGGCAAAACCAAGGGTAAATTCCTGCCGCAGCAGTTCCGCAAGCGTATGGGCAGCTTGGATATTACGATTAAAAACGAGGATAACCACGAAATAAATATGCTCAGCAGTGATGACTACAATGCATATCATGGTGGCATGATTGCAGCAGTGCGTTCGATTAAGGGCAGCGCGCCGCGCTCCTACTGCGGCGATAGTACCGACAGGACGCGTGTGACGATGCACAGCGTGCAGGAGGAGGCAAAGCGCCTGTTCCGCAGCGAGGCGATTAATCCTAAGTTTATCAAGGGCATGATGCAGCATGGCTATAAGGGCGCTGCCGATATGGCCAACATGATTGCGCACAGCTTCCAATGGGATGCGACGAGCGCCGTTATGGAGGACTGGATGTACGAAAAATATGCTGAAAAATATACCTTTGACCCGGCAGTACAGGAATGGCTGCGTGATGTGAACCCCTGGGCGCTGCAGCGCATGACGGAAATTCTGCTGGAGGCAGAACAGCGCGGACTGTGGCAGGCTAAGCCGGAAACCAAAGAAGAGCTGCAAAAGCTCTACCTTGATATGGAGGGCGAGCTGGAGGACAGAGCAGATGGGCATTAAAATGTTAGTGCTGAGCCTGACCGGCCAGTGCAACTTTGCCTGCCGTTACTGCTATGCTGCCGAGCATGAACGCAGTATGATGTCACCGGAAACAGCGTTGGCAGCAGTTAAGCTGGCGGCGGACGGCGGTGAACGCTTCGTAATTCAGTTCAGCGGCGGCGAGCCGCTGCTGAACTTTGATTGCCTGAAGGCGGTGGTAGATTATGTGCATCAGGAAAAGCTGCCTGCCGTACTGCAGCTGCAGACTAACGGCTCTTTGCTTACTGATAAGATTGCCAAGTATCTCTATAAAAATAAGGTTGCTATCGGCGTGAGCCTTGACGGCAGACCGGCTGTCAATGATAAGCTGAGGCTGAAAAAGAATGGCTACGGTGCGACCGGAGAAATCCTCAAAGGTATTGAGGTTTTACGCCGCAACAATATTGCCTGCGGCGTAACCTGTGTAGTGACATCGAAAAATGTAGATACACTGGAAGGCATCGTAGATTTTGCCTATTTTTTGGGCAACATCCGTAAAATCGGCTTTGACATCCTGCGCGGGCAGGGACGTGGCCGCAATCTGCAGCCGCCAACGCCTGCAGCGATGCAGCAGGCTATGCAGCGCGTTTTTGCGCGCTGCGACGAGCTGGCGAAGCTCACAGGAATGCGCATAGCGATTGCGCAGCAGGAGCGGGCGCAGCTTTTGTGTAAGGATTGCAGTCTGACCTTCGGCCATTGCTACGCCATGAACGGTGAAGCAGCCTTTGTGGATGCCAAGGGGGATATTTACGCCTGCTCCTCGCTGGTAGGCAATGCGGATTTTTACCTTGGTAATGTATATAACGGCTTAGAGCCTGCTTTGGTAGAAAAAACTAAGCAGGTGATTGCCGAGTCTATGGATTTTTGCCGTCAATGCGATGATTTTAAATTGTGCGGCGGCGGTTGCTTCGCGCGTTGGTATGGCTTCGAGGATAAGTCTGCCTATGGCGCGGAATGCGGCATGAAGCGTGAAGCGATAAAACGCATACAAAAGTAAAAAAACGTCAGCGTCGGGTGCTTAAAAAAGTATTTCGCTTCGCTGACGTTTCTTTGTTAATAAATAATGCGTCAGGTAATGCTTCTGACATCTAACAGGTATTTTCTACATATCTTTTGACATAACTAAGCTGCTTGGTAGTATCTTTTGCTTGACTATATTCTTAGTATATACAATAAAATAGAAAAAATGATTGTTTAGAATTTTCGGAGGCAATGGAATGAAAATTGCTTTATGTCATTTAGAGCTCAGCTGCGGTCCGCAGGAGCGCAATCTGCATATATTGGAGCAGGCAGTGCGCATTGCTGCGGAGCAGGGCGCAGACTGGGTATTAACGCCGGAGATGGCAGTACAGGGATATTATTTTTATCGCATAGATGAAAACGCTGTGGTAGTGCCACAACCGTCACCTGAATTGGAGCCGTTGCGTAAATTGTGCTGTGAATATGGCATTACCCTCTTTTTAGGCTGCGGCGAATATGATGCTGCCTGTGATAAAAACTTCAACAGCTGTCTTGTCTTTGGTCCTGATGGTGAAATCATCGGCCGTCACCGCAAGCTCTTTGGCGAGTGCATGGCATCCGAGTCTTGGGCGCGCAAGGGTGACAGTTTTACCGTGCTTCCCTGCAGCGGACTGCAGACAGGCGTGCTGGTGTGCGCTGACCTGTGGTTCCCGGAATATTACAAGGGGACGAAGGCACAGGGGGCTGAAATTATTGTTGATATTGCAGCCTGGCCACCGACACAGGTATGCGGTAATCCGCTTCCCGCTTGGCTGCATGCATCTAAGGTAACTGATGTGACGATAATTGTCTGCAATCAGACCGGTTCCCCGCAGTGGATGGATATGAACGTGGGGCAGAGCGTGGTTATTGACCGGGGCGAGCTGAAGCTGGCGTACAGCGGTGAGCCTGCGGTGTTGCTTTTTGATTATGATGCAGAAGCTAAGCGTGTGCAGTCAATTGCCTATGATGTTCACTACATAAAGTAAGTAAAAAATACTCGCGGCGAAATAATACCCCTGTTTTTGCCGTTGACGAGTGAATATTGACCAGATAAACTGATAGATGAGAGAGAAAGGGAGCCTTGCCGTGCGCCTGTCTTGAAAGTATAGAGGCGGATGGTTTGCTATAAATTTTATTCAAAGGTGGGTTTAGAGTATGAAAAAGGTTCAAAGCTTACGTAATGCTGTAATGGTGTCCTTGCTTGCAGGCACAACTGTAGTATGGGGGGCACAGTGTTTGCACAGGAGGATTTGCAGGAGTTCGCGCTGGATGATATGGTGGTAACTGCTACTAGAACCGAAAGCAAAATGGTTGATGTTCCTGTAAATGCAACTGTTATTTCTGCGGAGAAAATTGCTGACAGACATTATTTGGATGTTGCTGATGCGCTGAAGGATGTGCCGGGAGCGAATGTGCTGGATACGGGTAAGGGTGCCTATGAAAAAAAACTTGTCTTAAACGGTGATGAACGTGTATTAGTATTAGTTGATGGTCGTCGTGTAAATAATGAAATGGGTTCAACTAGTGGTGGCAGAGCTAGCTTTGACTTTAATCAATTACCAGATGTTAGTCTGGTTGAGCGCATTGAAGTTGTTAAAGGTCATGGCGGTGCGCTTTATGGCAGCGATGCAGTTGGCGGTGTAGTTAATATCATCACTAAGAAGATGGAGCATAGCTATGGTAAGGTTTCTATGGGTTTTGGCTCTAATCAGGCCCGCGACGCAAAGGCCATGTATACCATTAAAGAAGGTAAGACAGGTGTAATGGTTGCTGCATCTAAATATAAACAAGGATATTATAAGTATAAAGATGTTGCTGATGGAGATACTAAGAGATGGGCGGCGCCTTCAAATTATGATAATGAAAAGGTTTCTTTGAAGTTAGCACAAGAATTAACTGACAAAACAGCATTGACTGTTGGCTATGACTATAGTAAATTTGATGGCTTTAGTCCGACTAAGGCTAAGGATCCGTCTTTAAATGCAACAAATAAAAAAACTACTAACATTTACGCAAAATATGATTGGACTGTAAATGAATCTGATGCTGGCTATCTGCAGGTTTATCATAATAAATTAGATTATTACAATAAAGGTGGTATGGAAGCTAAGGATTATGGCTTTGATGCACAACAATCATTGACTACCTCCGAGAATAATAAACTTGTCTTCGGTACCTCTTATAGAAAGTCTAAAGCTACAAACTATATTAGTTATGCTGATGGAGGTAATATCAATAATTTTGCCTTGTTTATTAGTGATTTTTGGGAATTTTCCCCTACATGGTCTTTAAATGCTGAAGCTCGTTATGACAAGCATAGCAAGGCTGGCAGCAAGACAACATTCAGTGCAGGATTGAACAAGAAATTCGATGAAAACAGTCATGCATACTTTAATTGGGGACAGGTTTTCAAGGCACCGAATATAGATAATTTATATTACAATACTAATGAGGTCTACCCCCCTTATCAGGATAGTTTGGGATCTAAAATTATTTATAAAGGCAATTCTGATTTAAAGCCAGAAAAGGGAGAAACCTGGACGTTAGGATATGGAACAAAAATTAATAATAAAACAAGTATAGATATTAGTTACTTCCAAAGCAATTTGAAGGATGCTATCGATTGGAAACAAACAAGTTATGTTGATCCAACTGATCCCAACTATATGATTTATTTGGGTGAAGCAGCAAATATTGATAAACAAAAGAAAAATGGTTTGGAATTAAGTATTAGCCATGAACTCAATGACAATTGGAATTTAGAAGCTTCCTATACCTATGTACGCGTAAGAAATGATAATAATGATGGTAGCGGCTATGTTCGTGATAACAATTACATTCCTAATATGTATCGCTTTGGTGTTCGTTATCATGATGATCTGTGGAATGCTGATTTATTCCTGCGTGGCGGCAGTGGCGCGGATACGTCTGGCGCAAACGATTGGTATGGTAATTATACTCAAAAATACGTGGACAGCAATTATGTTACCTTGGATATGTCCGTATCTTATAAAGCATCTAAGGATTTATCCTTCTATGCTAAAGGATATAACCTGTTGAACAAAGCATATGCTGAATCTGCTGGAGCTGTAAATTATGCATACTCCTATCCTGCACAGGGAAGACGCTTCATCATCGGCGCAGAATACACCTTCTAACATCATAACAGTTTAACCCTTAAGGCGGCGCTTGGCGCCGCCTTTTTGACGTGTGGGAGGGGAATATTACTGTAATCCCTCTTGACTATCATAGCGCTATATACTTTATAATATAAATTACTGTATTGTCGGTATTGCCGCATATAAGTCAATACCGCTGAAATAAAATGATGAGAATAGAGGCTTGAAGCATGAGGAAAATTTTTTGTTTATTGCTGTTGCTGCTGCTTTTAGTTACAGGCTGCGGACAAGATAGCGGCGGAAAAGACGCTGCCGCAGACGGAAGCTATAAAGTAACTGATGAGCATGGAACCGTAACCACGTTCAAGCAGGCACCGCAAAAGGTGCTGACGCTGGCGCTTAGCAGTGATGGTATAATAATGGGGCTGGGCATGGAAGATAAATTGGTTGCCGTCAATTATCTGGCCGATGATCCGGTAAGCTCTAACCTTGTAGAGCAGGCTAAAAAAATTCAGCACAAAATCAAAAATCCTTCGGCCGAAGAGGTGCTGGCGCTGAAGCCGGACGTAGTCTTTGCCTACGATTGGAGCGACATGAACCGTGTCGAAAATTTGCGTAATTTGGGCATGAATGTTATCGTACTGAAAGGACCGGCGACTATTGAGGATATCAGGCAAAACGTGCGCACTATCGCCAAAGCCATGCACGCCGACAGTAAGGGAGAAGAGCTGGTGAAGCTGATGGACAGCAGGCTGACGCAGGTGAAGCAGCAGGTAGAGGCGCTCAAGCTGCAGCAGCCGAAGAAAATCGTTCTTGTTTCGCTGATGAGCTCCTATGGCGGCAAGGGCTGCATTTTTGACGATATGTGTAAGGAAGCAGGCGTTATCAACGGCGTTTCGGCTGCAGGAATCAAAAACGGCCAGCAGGTTACTAAGGAAATGCTGGTGAAGATTGATCCGGATTTACTGATAATGCCGGTGTATAACGACCATGGCAATTTTGATATCAAAAAATATAATCAGAAATTTTTAGAGGATCCGTCGCTGCAGACCATGCGCGCCATCAAAAGCAAGCAGCTTTTTTATCCCAATGAAGGCTATATCTACAACTGCTCGCAGGACGTAGTCTTCGGCGTACAGGAAATCGCCCATGCTGCCTATGGCGAAGCCTTCGATATGCAGGGTGCGCAGCATTTAAGGGTGAAGTAGAAAGCATAATAGAAAAAACTGCACCGCTTAGTATCGGAAACGATACTGGATGGTGCAGTTTTTAATTTTCATCAGGCTCAACACGTAGGGAAATCTGGTAGATATATTCTTCAGGCTCAGGTGTCATCCAATGATTTTTCAGGGGCATAATATAAAGATTGTCTACGGCGTGCAGCTTATTACGCTGCATATAAGCTTTAAAAAACTCCGCCAGCTCCTGTACATGCTCACGGAAGGTACCCTGAAAGCGTTGCGTCATATAGAGTCCGGCAGGGCGGGTGTAGCACTCCATTTTGCCATGGTAATCGGGGTTAACACTGGAAAAGTAGGCCAGCGGTCGGCTGTATTCACCTGCCAGAAAGCAATCCTTGTCTGCCAGCCAGCCGACAGCCTTTTCCTTGAAATGCTCTTTGGAAAAAACATTCAAGTTATGTCTGGCAAGGATTTTAATGCTTTCGTCGCCGCTGCATTCTGGCGGCACAGGACTGAGCAGGAATCGCTTGGCACGACGGAAGGTAACTGTTATCTGGTCAAGCCGGCTTTCGCGGATTTTATCCAATTGTTGAAAAACAACGTGAATGTTTTTGCGGATTTTTTCATTGCGCACAATAATTTCTTCGCACTCCCGGTCTTTAGCCTGCAAAATAGACTGCAGACTGTCAATACTGCGTTCAGCAAGGTATTTCTTGATTTTGGAGATGGGGATTCCCAACTTGCGCATGTTTAGGATAATTTCTAAAATTAAATACTGTTTGAGGGAATAATGGCGATAGTTGTTTTCAGAAATGAATTCCGGGGACAGAACGCCCATTTTATCGTAATAAAGCAAGGTTTGCTTGGGCAGCTCAAAAAGATCTGCCAGCTCGCCTGCAGTATAGTATAGCTTAGGATTTTTGCTCATAAAGTATCACCTTGGTTCTTTAACACAATACGTTGCGTAATAGTTATGTTTATTATAACATTTATTAGTCAGATAGTGAAGTTGGGGGGAGAAAAGAAACAATTCTTATATGCAAGAAAACTCTTGACTATATGATTACTATATAGATTAGAATGATACAGGTTTAGCAATACAACAGGACTATGAAAGACTAGCTGTTGTAAAACTAGATGTTTTTTGAAAGGATGTATGAGTAAATGAAAAAAACGAAGTTATTAGGTAATGCTATTTTGATGTCAATGCTCATGAGTACAAGTGTGCTCGGGGGGGGCACAGCGTTAGCTGCTGAAGATGCTCCTGAATTTTTTTTGGACAAAATGGTTGTAACTGCCACCAGAACTCCTGTAAAAATTGTTGATGCTAATGCCAATATCAACGTTATTACTGCCAAAGAAATTGAAAATAATCACTATACCAGCTTGGAAGAGGCTGTAAGAAATGTACCGGGCGTACAATTTTTAAGCTATGGCTTAGCCGGTTATAGTGCTAGTGCCTTCCGTATGAATGGTGCTGATAACACTGTTGTTTTGATTGACGGTGTACGTGCCAACCACGCAGGTCAGGCATTCCAGGCTTCTTACTTAAATCTGGATAATGTTGAACGCATCGAAGTGTTGAAGGGTTCTGCTTCAGCTTTGTATGGTGCTGATGCTAAAGGCGGTGTTATCAATATTATCACTAAAAAAGTCGATGGCAACCAAAGTAAATTGACTGTATCTGCCGGTAATTTTAACACCCAGAATTATGCATTACATAACCAGGGAAAAGACAAATCTTGGAGCTATAGCTTAGATGCAACTAAATATAAACAAGGTGATATTAAAGATGGTGACGGAAATAAATGGCTGCAAGATAAAGATGGTAACTCTGTAAATTTAAAAGTTACCAAGGAACTTGGTGAAGGTTCCAGCATCAGCTTTGGCTATGACTATAACAAATTTGATTTTCTTTATGAAAACACTGCTCAATATGTAGCTTGGAATGGTCGTACTCAACGTGGTAATGTAGAAGAAAAAGCATATACTATGCAGTATAATCAGAAAATTGATGATACCTTAACAAATACTTTGTCTATCCGTAACAGCGATTACAAACGTCTTTCCATTGGCAGCAAAAGTGGTTCTGCTCAACGTAATAGATACAAGACTTTAAGTATTTCTGATTACATGACGAAAAACTTTGACGATAAGCATCTTGTAACAGTTGGTGTTGACTACACAAAAGATGACGATGTTGTGAAGAGTGAGACATCCTACTCCAAGATTTACAATAAGGCTATTTATGCGCAGGATGAATGGTCCATGACTGACAAATGGAAATTAACATATGGCGCACGTTATGATAAGCATAGCTGGGCTGGCAGCAAAACAACACCGCGTGCTACTTTAGGCTATAAATTTGACGATGATACAAACATGTACGTTGCTTGGAGTAAATTCTTTGTAGCTCCGACTGTTTCTAACTATACTTATAGTCTTGGCAATCCCAATATCAAACCTGAAACTGGTAAGAACCTTGAAATAGGTATAAACCATAAGCTGGATAATACAACACAAATTACAGCACATGCTTTTAAACGCAATACTGATAATAGAATTAAATATCATCCTGTTACTGATTACACCGGTTATTATGAAAACGCTTTGACTGAGGATGCAAAAGGCTTTGATTTCCAAATCAGCAAAAACTTTGATAAAAACTGGTCTGTATATAGTGCATATACTTTCCTGCACTTCACTTCGCCTGGTTACGGAGATAATAACAATGGCTATTTCCCGAAGCATGCTATTAATTTAGGTGTTTCCTATGATAGTGATAAGCTTAATGCTAACTTGAATGCAAGAGCTTCTATCGATAGAGGTCAAGGTGAAGGTTCTGTGGCAAAGATGTTCCCATCTAACAGCTATTGGATTTTTGATTTGGCTGCTAATTACCAGGCTACGAAAAATATTAAGATTTTCGGCAAGGTAAACAACCTGTTTGATAAATTCTATGCAGAGCAATCTAATATTCCTTGGGGTGGCAATGCTAACAATCCTTATGACTACTATGCAATGCCTGGCCGTTCTTTCCAAGTAGGCATGGAATACACCTTCTAATCAGCCCCTAACCTTATTCATATACACTTAACTCCTTTGAGAAAGGCAGAGCAGAGCAAAATCTGTTCTGCCTTTCTCATATGCCAAACTGCTATAACTTGCTTATACCGAAAGCTGATGTTCGTGCTATAATAGCTATGATGAGGAAAACATAAAGGATGATGAAAAATGTTAAAGCAAAAATATCAAAAGATAATAACAGCACTGCTGCTGTGTTTGAGTATACTATTAATAGTTGCAGGCTGCAGCAGTGATAGTGCGCAAAAATCGAACAGTACTGCAGCCTATACTGTTACGGATTCGCAGGGGCATAAGCTGTATTTTAAAGAAAAGCCGCAACGCATTATATCTATGTCTATAAGCACTGATGAAATTCTCATTGACCTTGTACCAAGCAGTCGCATTGCTGCCTTCTCACGTCTGGTGGACGACTCGGGGATATCCAATATTGTAGAGCGGGCGCAGAGTGTGGGCAGCAGAGTAGATGGCCAAAGCTCGGAGGCAATTATGGCGTTGCACCCTGATTTGATATTGATACCGGATTTTGTTAAGCCGGAGGTTATTCAGTCGCTGCGTGACATGAATCTGCAGGTTTATGTTTATAAAACTCCCAAGAGTATGGAAGATGTGCGTTAGTGCATACGCTTTCTGGGCGAGGCCGTTGGCGAAAAGGAACGCGGCGAAATGATGGTTACCGCTATGGACGAGCATCTGAAGAAGGTGCAGGATAAAATAGGCAAAATCCCTAAGGAAAAACAGAAGCGTATAGTTTTTATGCGCAGCAACGGTGCTTACTACAGTCCGGAGGCTTCGTTTAACGATGTCTGCAGATATGCGCAGGTGCGCAATGCCTTGGAGGAGCTGCATTATGATAAGCCTGGCATAGTAAATCAGGAGGCAGTGGTTCAGCTTAATCCGGAGGTGTTTTTACTCGCAGGCTGGAATTATGATGGTCAGCATGATCCGAAGCAGATGGAGGAGGAACTGCTGAACAATTCCGGTTACCAGACTACAGACGCAGTGAAAAACAGAAAGGTCTATACAGTGCCGGCGAAGCATGTGCTGTGCGTGTCGCAGTACATTGTCAACGCTGTAGAGGATTTGGCGGACGCTGTATATAGTGAATAAAATTATCAATGACGTCGGTGAGCGGTGCAATGCTGCTTGCCGACTTTTTTTGTTAATGTTGTCAAAATAGTTGGCAAAACAATTGACTAATTGCCAAAAAGTTGCTAAACTGTAAGAGCAATAGCAATTAAAAGGAGGGCGTACTATGCAAACTGAAGCTTTGCGCAATTTGGTTGCTAAAATAAAACATCTGCAATGTGAAATGCAAACAGTAGAGCTGAAGGCTACCAACAAGGGCTGTCCTACACGTTTATACGATACATTGTCGAGCTTTGCCAATCAGGACGAGGGCGGCGTTATCGTGTTCGGCATAGATGAAAGAAAAGGCTTTGATGTTGTCGGCGTTTATGATGCGCAGGATTTGCAGAAAAAGGTAACAGAACAGTGTAATCAGATGTCGCCGTGTGTGCGTGCTTTATTTACTGTTTGCGAAATAGATGACAAGGTTGTAGTTTCGGCAGAGATTCCGGGGCTTGATGTCGCAGAAAGACCGTGTTTTTATCGTGGTACGGGCAGATTGAAAGGCGCTTATATACGTGTGGGCGATGCTGATGAACCGATGAGTGAATATGAAATTTATAGCTATGATGCCTTCCGCAAGCGTATCCGAGACGATATTCGCGAAGCAACTGGTGCACGCAGAAGCTTTTTTGATGAAGAAAAGCTGGCTTGCTTTTTGCAGGCAGTAAAAAAAGACCGCAAAAATTTGGCTAAGCATGTCAGTGATGAAGAAATTTTAGAGCTGATGGGTGTTACGGTAAACGGACAGCCGACGCTGGCAGGCGAGCTGTGTTTTTCTAAATATCCGCAGGGAGCTTTTCCACAGCTTTGCATTACGGCCGTTGCTTTGCCGGGGAATGAAATGGGCGATCCCGGCTTGCAGGGCGAGCGCTTTATTGACAATGAGCGGATTACCGGAACGATAGATGAAATGGTGGACGAGGCGGTTGATTTTGTGAACCGCAACAGCCGCCACAGTACGATTATAGATGATAAGGGCAAGCGTGCGGACAGGGATGAATATCCGCTGAAGGCAGTGCGTGAGGCGATTCTTAATGCATTGGTACATCGCGATTACAGTATTCACTCGGAAAACGTGCCTGTGCGTTTGGAAATATATCGTAATCGTCTGGAGATTATTTCCAGCGGTGGCTTATATGGCAAGCTGACGATTGATTCATTAGGCAAAGTGCGTCCGGATACACGTAACAGTGCTTTGGCAAATATTTTGGAGCTGATGCAGGTTACGGAAAACCGTTACAGCGGCATTCCGACTATTTATCACGAGCTGCAGAAGGCGCAGCTGCCACCGCCGGCTTTTTGTATCCGCCATGGCGAATTTGTAGTTACCTTCAAGAGCAAAATTTCTCAGGTTTATGATGCACCTTATGCAACTGTCAGCAGTGTGCAGGAGGAGCAGGAGCAATACAATGGACAGCGGGCATATAGCATAGAAGAACGCTTGATAGAGTTTTGCACAGTGCCGCGCTCCAGACAGGAGATTATTGAATTTCTGGGCTTTTCGCGCTATTATTCCATGTCAAAAATTGTGCAGCCGTTGATTGATGACGGCAAAATTGCTTTGACGCTGCCGGACAAGCCTAAAAGCTCCAAGCAAAGATATGTGAGAAGATAATAATGTAGTATGCAATGCCAGGCAGGACGGATTTATTCTGTCCTGCTTTTTAATATAAAAGCGGAATGGCTCTCAGAAAGAAAAATAATAAAATAAAAATCCTTGACTATATGAACACTTTATAGTTTACACTGATACATGTTTCAATAGATAGCACAGGACTATGAAAGACTAGGTGTGTCTGGACGGAAACAAAAAATAAAACGATGGCTATGAAAGGATTGGAAATCAACAATGAACAAAGTCAAGGCATTAAGTAATGCGGTATTGATGTCAGTACTTATGAGTACAAGTGTAGTTTGGGGTACAACCGCTTTTGCTGCTGATAATCTGCAGGAGTATTCTTTGGATACGATGGTTGTTACTGCAACTAGAACAGAGAAGAAATTAGTTGATACACCGGCTAATGCTATGGTAATTACTAAGGAGGAAATTAAAGATCAAGGATATAGTAGTGCTTTTGAACTCGTTACAAGTATGACGCAGGCTGGTGCTATGGGTTGGCAGGATGATGGCACCGATTATAGCGGCATGTTATCCAGAATTCGCTTGCGTGGTATGGATAATGGTACATTGGTTTTAGTTAACGGACATCCTGCAAACTTTTTAAATGCTTCTGCCTTGAATCAAATTCCGCTTGATCAAATTGAAAAGATAGAGGTTGTAAAAGGTGCTGGTTCCGTTTTGTATGGACCACAAGCTATGGCTGGCGTTATTAACGTTATTACCAAGAAACCATCTAAAGGCCAGCAAACATCCGGTAAAGTTTTTGGCAGTATGGGCAATAGATACAATGATTACGGATTAAATGTTGACTCTGAAATAATCAGCATAGGCGGGCAAAAATCTTTCTACAAGGATTTCCCTGATATAAGAAGACCTGCACAGGGTGCTGGCGGAGCTTTAGAAGTAGCAGATAAAAATTTAGAGCAGCTTTTCGGTACTGTTCGTATTACAGATGACCTGACCGCTTCTTTAAGCCACAAAAAATCTCACAATAGATGGTTGAGCGGTACATTTAAAAACGGTGTGAAGTCTATAACTAAGGATTGCGACTCAGATGCGACTTATAATACATACTCCTTGAATTATGATAATGCTGATAATGGCTGGAGCGCAGGCTTGTCCTATATGGATATCTCTATGATTCAAACATATCGTTATGGTGCTGCAAACAGCTTATACAAAGGCCATAACTGGGACTTGGATGTACACAAGAAAATTAATTTCAATAATGGTAATGATACTTTAGTTCTTGGCGGTCAGGCAACTAAAGAGTATTGGAAGTCCGTTTTGGTATCCAGTAATACAGATACCGATTCTGAACGTAAGAGCTATTCTTTATATCAATCATATGACCATAAGTTTAGTGATGCCTATAATATGATTTTTGGAATTAGAGAATATTGGATGGGTTCTTCTAAGTTTTTGGGCAGCGAAAGAAAAATTCTTCCTCAAGTACAAGGCCTGTATAAGATTAATGATACTTCAAGTGTATACTTTAATGTTGGTAAGTCTTTTGAAATGCCACAGCTTTCTTCTAATTTCTATACTGGTCCTAAGTATGCAGTTAACCCTGATATTAAACCGCAATCTAGCTGGTCTTATGAAACAGGTTATAAATACGATAACAATAAGACTTTCTTCTCTGCAAGCATTTTCTATGTTGATGCTACTGATAAAATCATCTGGGGAAAGACAACAGACAATAAGAGCATCCAGATTAATGCCGACAAATGGAAAAACTATGGCTTGGAGCTTAATTTGAAACAAAAAATTAATGACAAGCAGGATGTTTATATGGGTGCTACTTTCCAAAATCCTAACTCTAAGTCAGATTATGGTGATTGGAAGACCAAACCAGGAGAATGGTCTCAGGATGAATCAAAGGTCCTGTTTAATTTAGGCACTACCTATCATCAATCAAAGTTAGTATTTGATACACGTATTACTGCAACCTTAAAACGCGAGCCTTCATCTTATTTGTATAACGGCGATTCAGCTAGTGCAAAGAATGGAAAGGAGCCTGACCATAATTTAAAGAACAGAATCGATTGCTCTGCATCACTTTCTTATAATCCGACTGATAAAGATACTTTGCGTTTAGTTGGACGCAATTTGCTCAATCGCAAGGACGTAGTAAACTATAATGAATACTACTGCACGCCGATTAACTTCTATGTAACTTATGAAAGAAGATTTTAATTAACTAGGTACTTTTCTCATAACTCACACTCCCAAAAAAGTGGGGCGGACATATTCCGTCCTGCTTTTTCATATAACAGGAAAATGAGGTGAAAAAATGTGGAAGAATTTACTGCTGCTTTTACTGCTGCTGGCATTTTGCACAGCAGGCTGTCAAAAGCAGGCTGTTGAAAAAACAAGCGGGGCAGCCTATCAGGTAGTTGATTCGCAGGGGACTGTAATAAAATTTGCCCAAAAGCCCCAGCGGATTATGACAACACATTTTAATCTGGATAATATTGTGATGGGACTTGTTGATGAAGAGCGTGTTGTTGCACTTTCTAAATCAATGTATGATGCTTCGGTATCTTACATCAGTACTGAGGCAATAAAAAAGCCTACAAAATTAAATTATGATTTTTCTTCAGAGCAGGTTCTGGCGCTCAAGCCGGATTTAATAATTGCCCGTGAAAGCACCGGAGAAAACCGCATACAGACTTATCGTGGTATGGGAATACCTGTATACGTGGTGAGCAATGCGAATAATGTGGAAGAGATAAAAAAGCAGATTCAGGAGATAGGTCAGGCTGTGGGGGAATCAGAGCGTGCGAAAAAGCTACAGCAGAGAATGCAGACACAGCTTGACTATATCAAAAGCAAGGTTGATAGCGCTAGCATGAAGCCAAAAAGTGTGATGCTTGTTTCTAAAATGAACCATAATTACGGTGGTAAGGGCTCTTTTTTTGATGATATGTGCCACTTTGCGGGGGTGAAAAATGCACCTGCAGAGATAGGGGTGCTCAACGGTCAGCTGATGGACAAAGAAGTAATGCTACGTGCTAACCCAGATTACTTTCTACTTTCACTGTCCTGGGAGCTTAAGCATGATAATAAGGACGGGTATAAAAAGGAATTTTTAGAGGATCCTGCGCTGGCTAATATGGAAGCGGTCAAGAATAATCGTGTATGCTATTTGAAGGACAAGTATTTATATGCTTCCAATCAAAACTGCGTATGGGCGATTAAGAAGATTGCCAATCTTGCTTATGGAAATATATTTCCTGATGAAGAGGAAGTTTTTCTTAAGGGATATTAGCAAATAAGTCTGAAGTGCTTGACTGTATGAGAACTATATAGCGTAATATTATTTTATTGTGAGGGCGATGGTTGTTCGTCCTCATTTTTATGAAAGCATAGGAGTATCGATAATTTTCGGAGGTGAAAGAATGCAACAAATTTTATTTCTCACCAATATGGAGCAAACTGCAGCCTATCTGCAGGATGCATTGAAGCTGGCGCAGCAGACGCAGAAAGCTGTAGCAGGACAGGTGCTGTATGTCCCAAGCGATACAGAATGGACGAGGGATATGGAAAAGCAGCTGCAGCAGGCGGAGGTTGTCATTTTCCCCTGGATGGGAACTGGCCTGAGCACTAAGTTTCTGTCGGAATCCTCATCCTATCTGCTTGCCAATAAGAAGAGGCATGTTTATCTGATGACCGGTAATCCAGAGGATATACTGCACGGCGGTCTAGCTGAGGAGGAGCTGAAGCGGATAAATGATTATTATAAATTCGGCGGTCTGCAGAACTGGACAAATTTGTGGCTGTGGTTGGCGCAGCAGTTTTTGCAGGTGGCTTGTGATGCGCCTGCTCCCGAGCTTTTGCCGTGGGATGGCATTTATCATCCTCGTGCAGGCAAGGTATACGATGATGTGGAGGAATATCGCTGTGATTTTTGCAAGGCGGACAGACCTACGCTGGCTGTTGTCTTCTTCCGCAGTGACTGGCTGTGGGGCAATACCGTTTTTGCAGATGCGGTAGTCAGAGAGATTGAAGCGCTGGGGTGCAACGCCTTATGCTTCTTCTCCACAAGCTCGCCTGACGCCGCAAGCGGCTGCGGCGGCTTTAAAGAAGCCTTAAGCAAGTATGTTTGCGCGGACGGCAAATGCTATGCCGATGTTTTCATCAACACTATAAAATTTTCACTGTTCAGCATCCGTGCCTGCGCACTTGATGATTTGACCAAGCTCAATATCACGGTACTGCAGGCCTATACCTTGTATCGTTCGTATCAGGAATGGTATGAAAACTTTGACGGCATGAGTGCCGTAGAGGTAGCGTATAGCGTGAGCTTGCCGGAGTTTGATGGTATTATCCATAGCTGCCCGGCGACTACGATGGAGCGTGATGCTGAGGGCAAGCAGGTTACGCAGACGATTGCGGAGCGCATGAATATGTTGGTGCGCAAAGCCAAAAAGCTGGCACTTTTGCGTATTAAGCCGAATGCCGAAAAGAAAATAGCCATTGTTTTTCACAACCATCCGTCGACCAATTCTAATATCGGCAGCTGTTCGGCGATTGACAGTATTGAAAGCGTGCGTTTGCTGCTGCAGGACTTGCGGGATGCAGGTTATGTCGTTGACCATATTCCGGCGGACAGGCAGGAGTTTATTGACGAACTGATTGCCGGTGCGACGAATGACAGGGACTACATGAGCGAAAAGCAGATTGATAATGCCGATGCCAAGCTCCTCGTCAGTGCATACCGCGATTATTATAAGACACTGCCGGAAAAGGTACAGCAACGCTTGGAGCAGGATTGGGGCGAAGCACCGGGTGATGTATTCCTTTATGATGATTTTTTGCTGATTCCCGGCATGATGAACGGCAACATTTTTATTACGATGCAACCGCCGCGCGGATTTGGCGAGGATCCAGATAAAATCTATCATTCGCCAGACTGCGCGCCGACACACCATTATTTGGGCTTTTATCACTGGCTGCGCGATATCTGGGGCGCAGATGCTATGATGCATATTGGTACGCACGGCAGTTTAGAATGGCTTCCGGGCAAGGGTGTAGCGATGTGTGATGAATGCTATCCCGATATCTGTACCGGCGATTTACCTAATGTTTATCCCTATTGGGTTGTGGATACAGGCGAGGGCATACAGGCCAAACGCCGCAGTGCGGCCTGCCTCATCAGTTATCTCTCGGCGCCGCTTAGCATCAGCGGTGTGTATGATGAGCTGGCGGAGCTGGAAAAGGCTTTGGAGGAATATGTGCACTTTAAGGCTGATAATGATGCCGATTTGAGCGAGCCGATGGCACAAATCAGAGAGAAAGCTGCTGCTGCCGATCTTACAGACGAGGTACGTGAGGAGGATGCCGCTGATTTTGACGATTATGTAGGTCATCTGCACACATATCTGACGGATTTGAAGAATATGCAGATGACTACCGGCCTGCATATCATGGGTAATCCGCCGCAGGGCGAAAAACTTACGGAATATCTTTATGCACTGGTGCGCTTGGAAAATCCTGATATGCCGTCACTGCCCAAAACCTTGGCGCAGGCTTACGGCTACGATTATTACGAACTGATTGACAACAGCAGCAAGCTGTTGCCGGACGGTATTTTGAGCTATGGTATGCTGCTTGATAAAATCAACGGTCAATGCTTGGAGATTATCCGTCTGCTGCAAAATGATGGTTTCGTAGTCCACGAAGATAAATTACGTGCGTTGGAGTGCGTAAAATGCTGGGATGAAGCTGTACAGCAGAAGATAATTAAAATTGCCGGCTTTATCTGCGATAAGCTGTATCCCAGTCTGGCGCATACTACCTGGGAACGCAGCAACTGTATTCGTGCGCTGCAGTCAGAATATATTGAGCCTAGCGCCGGCGGTGCGCCTACGAGCGGAGGTGCCGAGATTTTGCCGACCGGACGCAATTTTTACGGCGTTGACCCGCAGTTGCTGCCTACTCCCGTAGCGTGGAAAATCGGTTCGCAGATGGCAGAGGACGTAATCAACAAGTTTGTGGCGGAGGAAGGGCGTTATCCCGAAAGTGTTGGTATTTTGCTGTGGGCAACCTATAACATGCGCTCTAATGGTCAGTGTATGGCGGAATTTATGCGCCTGATGGGCGTGCGTCCTGTTTGGCAGAAGGGAACCCTGAAGGTGAAAGGCATCGAGATTATTCCGCTTGATGAGCTGAAGCGTCCACGTGTTGATGTTACCGGACGCATCAGTAGTCTGTTCCGTGATACGCTGCCGGGAGCAGTTTGCTGGCTGGATAAGGCAGTGCAGCAGGTGGCAGCACTGGATGAGAGCTTTGAAGACAACTTTGTGCGCAAGCATGTGGTGGAGGAATCTCAGCGATTAGAAAGCGAGGGCGTGGATAAGGAGCTGGCTTGGAGGCAGGCATCCTACCGCATTTTCGGCGACCCGCCGGGAGCGCATGGTGCGGGCGTGAGCGCACTTTTGGCTTCCCGCAATTGGGATGACCTAGGCGATATTGCTGATGTGTATGTGCGTTGGGGCGCGCATGTCTATGGCGAGGGCGAAAAAGGTCAGTACAGGCCGCAGCTGTTTACAGAGCGGATGGCAAAGCTGGAGGTTACTGTAAGCAATATTGATAACCGCGAGTCTAACTTGTTGAATTCCGATGATTATAACGCTTACCGCGGCGGCATGATTGCTGCAGTGCGTAATTTCAGCGGCAAGATGCCGAAAAACTATTGCAGTGACAGCTCTGACCGTCAGCATGTGGTGATTCGCACGCTGGCAGAGGAGGTCAAGCGCCTGTTCCGCGGTGAGGCAATTAATCCCAAATATATACGGGGCATGAAGGAGTTTGGCTATAAGGGAGCAGGCGATTTGGCAACATATGTTGACAATTGCTTCCAATGGGATGCTACCAGCGCTGTTATGGAGGACTGGATGTATGAAAAGTTTGCGGAAAAGTACGCTTTGGACAAAGATATGCAAAAATGGTTTGCTGAGGTTAATCCCTGGGCGCTGCGCAGACTGACGGAGGTTTTGCTGGAGGCGGAACAGCGCCGGCTGTGGAACGCCAAGCCGCAGACTAAGCAGTCACTTCAGGAGTTGTTGCTGAATATCGAAGGAGAAATCGAAGAACGCGGCGATGCATAAATTTTTTCACTAAACCGCTTGCGTGTATACCTAGTAGACACTGTATAATTAGATACATATTTTATTGATAGTTATTTTTAATAAACGGAGGAATATAAATGAAACGTACTGCTGTATATCCTTTTACTGCGATTGTAGGACAGGAGGAAATGAAGCTGTCCCTGATTTTGAATGTTATTAACCCGGCTTTGGGCGGTGTTTTGATTAAAGGTGAAAAGGGCACGGCCAAATCCACTGCTGTACGCGCTCTCGCCGAGCTGCTGCCGCCGATGGCTGTGCACGGCTGTCGCTTCCACTGTGACCCGCACAGCAGCCAGCTGTGTGATGACTGTACTGCCAAGCTGCAGGCAGAGGGCACATTGCCGGAGGAAACCATCAATATGCGCGTGGTTGAGTTGCCTGTAAGTGCAACCGAAGACCGCGTTGTCGGTACATTGGATATTGAGCATGCAATTAAGCATGGCGAGAAAAAGTTTGAACCAGGTATTTTGGCGCAGGCCAACCGCAACATTTTATATGTAGATGAAATCAATCTGCTGGATGACCACGTTGTAGACGTGCTGCTGGATGCCGCTGCTATGGGCGTAAACACCGTTGAACGCGAGGGTGTTTCCTATTCCCACCCCGCACGCTTTGTGCTGGTTGGCACTATGAACCCCGAAGAGGGTGACATCCGCCCGCAGCTTTTGGACCGCTTTGGTCTGAGCGTTGTCGTTACCGGCGAGCATGACCCGCTGCAGCGCGTAGAGGTAATCAAACGCCGTCTGGCTTATGAAAACGATGCTGAGAGCTTCATTGCAGGCTATAAGGAAGCGCAGGAGGAGCTGGCAGAAAAAATTATCGCTGCCGGCAAGCTGCTGCCGGAGGTAACTATTGATGACAAGCTGCTGGAAACTGTGGCTAAGCTTTCTGTTGAGCTGGGTGTAGACGGTCACCGTGCAGATATTACCGTTATCAAGACAGCGCTGACCTTGGCTGCCTTCAACGGCCGCAAGCAGGCTAACCTTGATGACCTGAAGGAAGCAGCTAAGCTGGTGCTGCCGCACCGTATGCGCCGTCGTCCGTTTGAAGAGGGCGAGCTGGATTGGAATAAGGTAGAGAGCTTTTTGGCTGCCGAAGCCTAAGGAGCGTTGACTATGCTTAAAAATAATCTTTATCCCTTTGCTGCGGTCGTGGGGCAGGAGGAGGCTAAAAAGGCCTTGCTCATTGCTCTGGTCAACCGCAGAGCAGGCGGCCTGCTCATAGGCGGTGCCAAGGGTACGGCAAAATCCGTGCTGGCCCGCAGTGTGCAGAGTTTGATTGGTGCGCAAAGGATGCTGACGTTGCCGCTGAATGTAACAGAGGATATGCTTTTTGGCAGCATTGACCTGGAGGCTGCCGTAAGCCTGGGCGAAAAACGCTTTTCACCTGGCATTCTGGCACGTGCTACGGATAACATTCTTTATATTGATGAAGCTAATCTGCTGCGTCAGGAGCTGCTGACTGCGGCATTGGATGCTAACAGCGCAGGCATCAACAATGTAGAGCGTGACGGTATCAGCTGCAGCCATGAGGTGCGCACGACCGTTATTGCTACGATGAATCCGGAGGAGGGCACTCTGCCCGGACATATTCTGGACCGTTTCGGTATGTACGCAGATATGCAGGCACTGCAGGATATCGGTCAGCGCGTGGAGGTTATCCAACGTGCCTTAGCATATAGTAACAATACCCTTGCGTTTTGTGAGCAGTATGCGGAAGAAACCGCTGCCCTGGCAGCGAAGGTGCAGGCAGCGCGTGAGCTGCTGCCGCAGGTTGAGGTGAGCGATGCGATGCTGATGCTTGCTGCTCAGCTGTGCTCGCAGGCTTTTTGTGCCGGCCATCGTGCGGAAATTTATCTGCTCGAGGCTGCGCGCGCTATCGCCGCCCTGGCGGGGCGCACTTACGTGCTGCCGAAGGACGTGGAGGAGGCAGCGCAGTTCGTGCTGCCGCACCGTATGCGCAAGCCGCCCGAGCAACAGCCCGAGGAGCAACAGGACGATAACCAAAACGAAGAAGAAAACGAGCAGGATAACGAAGATAATCCTGACGATGATAATAACGACGAGGACAACGAAGATAACCAGCTGCCGCCACCACCGCCATTGGATAACGGCGAGGACGACGAAGATGACGATGCTTCAGACGACGAGGACGAGGACGAGCAGCAGCAGGAGCGTAATAATAACAACTTGGCACCGGAGGAGCAGCTTGCCGATATCGACAAAAGCTTCCGCCTGCCGAAGATGCTGCTGGATTTGGGCAAGGACCGCAATGTGCGCCGCGGCAGCGGCAAGCGCAGCGTGACCAAGACTGACCTGAAGCAGGGACGTTACGTGCGCGCCGAACAGCCCAAGAGCAAGGTAACAGACCTGGCCTTTGACGCTACTATCCGCGCGGCAGCGCCTTATCAGCGCCTGCGTGAGGATAACGGCTGTGCGCTGAACATCAAGGAAGAGGATTTACGCCAGAAGGTGCGCGAAAAACGCATCGGCAACACCTTCCTGTTTGCGGTGGATGCCAGCGGTTCCATGGGTGCACGTGAGCGTATGCGCGCCGTTAAGGGTGCCATTTTCTACATGCTGCAGGAGGCGTACCAAAAGCGTGACCGCGTAGGCATGATTGCCTTTCGTCGCGATAAGGCAGATATGCTGCTGCCGATTACACGTAGCGTGGACTTGGCGCAGAAGCGTCTGGCAGAAATGCCGACCGGTGGCAAAACGCCGCTGGCTGACGGACTGGCGCTGTCACTGCAGACGTTGGCAATGATGAACAAGCGTGACAGTGAGCTGGAGCCGCTTCTGATCGTTGTTACCGACGGACGCGCGAATGCCGTGCACGAGGGCGAAAAGGATCCTGTAGCAGCAGCAATCAGCATTGCTGAAAAAATCGCTAAGGCTAAAATTACTTCAGTAGTGATTGATACGGAAAGCGGTTTTATCAAGCTGGGCCTGGCAAAGAAGGTTGCCGCCGCCATGCAGGCCAATTATTATACGCTGCAGAAGCTGTCTAAGGAAAATATAATTCATATTGTAAGAAATTTGAATTAAAGATAAGAGTATAGTATACTAATAGATATATTGAAATATAAAGGAGTGAAGTTTTCATGAAAAAGCTGATTGTTTTATTGATGACTTTATTTTGCTGTGCAACCGCTTTTGCTGCGGATGCAGACAAGAAGCCTGCAACTCAGGAGGGTATGAACTGGGAAATCAGCATGATGCCTAAACCGAGCGAAGAAGAACAGGAGCAGGCACGTTGGTCTATTGTTGTAGAAAATAACGTAGGTATTTATGCTTACGATATGGATTCTCTGACCTTCAGCAAGGTTACTAACGGCCTGCCCGATAAAAATATTATTTCCGTGCTGACGAAAACCGTTTTTACCGATAAGGATATGCTGAAAAAGCTCAATGAAAAATACAAGGCTTCTCTGACTAAAAAAGAGAAGGTGCAATACTGTGAAATCGTCATGACCTTTAACCTGCAGGATAAAACCTACGGTGTAGAGGTAATGGATGTTTATGGCAGCAAGAAAACTCTGCTGAGCCATCAGGCTAAGGAGCTGAAGTTTGTTCCGGTTCCGGCAGGCAGCTTTGCTGAGGCTATGCTGGAAGTCTGCCAACAGGCCGTAGCTGCTGATGCCCAAGCAGCAGCGAAATAATGCTGCGCCCCGATTTTACTCAGGCAAAAAACTACATATTACAACACAAACTCCTTAGTCTGCTTGCTATCTGTGTGATAGGCATTACTTTGACACTGGGCCTCAGGCATCTCTCCAACCAGTCTACGTCAAAAAAAGCAGTAATGAAACCTATTGTGCACACGCAGGTAGTGAGCAGACGACCATTGTATAAAAGCATTAATCTTTTTGGACAGCTCAAGGCCAAGGCACAGATTGATATCGTCAATAAGTATGCCGGTATCGTCGATGAGATTAATGTGGATTTGGGCAGCAAGGTGCAGGCCGGAGATATCCTCCTGGTGCAGCATCTTGATGATGCCCGCGCCGAAATGCTCAAGGCCAAGGCACGCTATGCCGAGGCCGGAGCTAATGCGGCAACTACGGATGTGAGCTACAACACCAGTCTGATCCGTTATGAGGCAGACTATAAGCTGGCGCAGGTCAACGCAGAGCGTTACCGTAAGCTTTATGCGCAGGGCGCTGTTTCCAAGTCTGAGCTAGACAGTATGGAGCAGTCGCTGGCTAATAAAAAGGCGCAGTACGATGCTTTGGCGCAGCAGGAAAGCTATGATGGCACACCGTCGCAGGTCTACCGTCAGGAGCAGATTGCTGCCAGACGTGAGCAGGAGTACATTATTGCGCAAAACAAGTATCACGATCTGATTTTTAAGGCACCACGCGCAGGTATTATTACCTACCGCGATGCAGAAGTGGGTGGCTATGCGCCTGCAGGGAGCAGGCTGCTTACCCTTTTAGATGACAGTGGTTTTACAGTGGACTGCGATATTACAGAGGCCGAGGCTGCTTCTGTGACCGTTGGCACGCAGGTCGAGCTGAAGCTGGAGGCGATTGGCGAAATATGCCGGGGTACTGTTGTTTATGTGAGCCCTGTAAGAAGCAGGGAAACAAACAAGTTTACCCTCCGCATCAGGCTGGATGAGCCTGGCTCCAACGTAAAGGCAGGCTTGTTTGCCAAGGGTGAATTGCGTTTTCTGCAAAAGCCATCCACTATATATTTACCTAAAAATACCGTTCTCGAACGGGATGGCAAATATTTTGTCTATGTGCTGGGCAAGGGTAATAAGGCTCTGAAAAAGCCTGTTACTACCGGTGCAAGTAATAATGAAAGTATTGAAATAGTGCAGGGTGTGAAGATAGGCGAAACGGTTATCCTTGATAATCTTGCGCGTCTGCGTGACGGCATGGTGGTTGAGGTGGCCAAGGAGGAGGCGAAGTAATGAATATTACACGCTTTTCTATTAAACGGCCTATCGGTATCTGCATGATTTACATATTAGTCTGCGTCCTCGGTCTTATCAGCTTCTTTCGCATTGGCGTGGAGCTGCTGCCGGACGTGGACTCTAAATTTATCAGCGTAATTGTCAACTATCCGGGCGCCAGTACGGAATCCGTTGAACAGCAGGTGACGAAGCCGATTGAGGACGAGCTGTCCTCAATTTCGCACTTTAAGCAGGTGCGTTCCGCTACACGTCCCGGACGTGCGGAGATTTTTGTCGAGCTGGACAGTCAGGCCGATGCTGATATGGTGGCTATCGAGGCAACGAAAAAAGTCAGCCGTATCCGTAAGAATCTGCCGGAGGATATTGATGAGCCTGCAGTGCTCAAGCGTTCTTCAGAAGAATATCCGATTATCCAGATTGCAGCAACGTCTAAGGATAACCTGGACGATATTTTTGCCTTGGCAGACAGCAGCTTTAAGGAGCGCTTGCAGCAGGCAGCCGGCGTAGCTGATGTTGACGTTACCGGCGGTCGTACCAAGGAAGTCGCAATCGAGGTTGATAAGGATAAGCTCAATTATTACGGACTGACGCTGCAGGATATTATTACGGCGGTGCGCAAGGAAAACGTTATTGTTTCTTCCGGCTCCGTCTATACCGATGCTTTGGAAAAAACCGTGCGTCTGCAGGCGCAGTATAAGGCTCCGGAGGAGATTCAGCATCTGCAGCTTAAGGGTGCAGGCGGCAGATATATCGAGCTGGGGCAGGTGGCCAACGTGCAGGCCAAGGATAAGCGTGCCGTGGCCTATAGCCGTGTTGACGGCAACGAGGCGGTATCACTGGAGGTGTATAAGGCTAGCGGTGCCAATATCGTCGACACAGCAGATGGCGTGCTGCAGCAGCTGGAAACGCTGCGCAAGGATTACCCGGACTACGTTTTTACCGTTGTTTATGACCAGTCGCATTTCGTGCGCGATTCCCTAAGCAACACGCTTAAAACGCTACTGGAAGGCCTTGTTACTACCGGCCTTGTCTTGTATCTGTTCCTGCGTGGCTGGAAGTCCTCTATGGCAGTTATGATTGCCATTCCTACCTCGCTGATTGCAACCTTCTTCCTGATGTATTTGGCAGGCTTTACCTTCAATATGATGTCACTTATGGGTATGGCATTGTGTATTGGTATTCTTGTCGATGACTCCATTGTTGTGTTGGAGAATATCCATCGTTTTCTGGCGATGGGTAAAAGCGCTGACGTGGCGGCGGAGGAAGGACGTAATGAGATTGGCATGGCCGCAATCGCTATGACGCTTTGCGACGTGGTGGTATTTTTGCCTATTGCCTTTATGCAGAGTGCGACCGGCCAGTTCTTCAAGCAGTTTGGCATGACGATTGTTTTTGCTACACTGATGTCGCTGGTCGTTTCCTTTACGCTGACGCCGATGCTGGCTTCGCGCTTTTATAAAAACGGCGTGGAGGAGCCTAAGGGCAAGCTGTGGAGCAGACTGGATGACTTTGAAGCGCAGACGATTGCAAAGTATGATGTGCTACTGCGCAAATGCATAGAAAAGCCGAAGAAGCTGGTGCTGGGAGTACTGGCAGCCTTCGCGGTGGCGGTGGCGCTGGTGCCGCTCGGTATCGTCGGCTCGGAGTACATGCCGCGTACCGACGAAAGCGCGATTCAGGTGAATATTGAGCTGCCTACGGGCTTTAACGCTGACCAAACCAACGAGGCCTTGCTGCTGTTCGAAGATTATCTGGCCAAGGTGCCGGAAATCGAGCATTATATGACTAATGTAACGACCACACAGAGCATGGGCAAGCTGGTTATCGCGCTCAAAAGCAGCGATGAGCGCAGTAAGGATGTCTGGCAGGTAGCACAGGAGATTCGCAGCTTTGCCAAGCAGAATCTTGGCGAAATCAAGGTGCGCGTCAATGAGATTCAGTCATCCGTTACCGGTGTTTCCGGCGGCCGCAACCTTGTGCGTTCACCGGTACAGGTAGAGCTTAAGGGCAGTGATATGAACCAGCTTGTGGCTGATTCTGCCAAAGTGGAGCAGATTTTTGCTTCGACTGCAGGCCTGAAGGATATCAAAAATTCCTATGTTAAAGGCATGCCGGAGCTGAAGGTGACAGTAGACCGCGACAAGCTGAAATATTATCACGCGACAGTCAATGACGTGGCGCAGTCCTTTAACGCCGCTATTGGTGGACGCAGCGCCGGCGTGCTGGCGAACGATGTGCAAAACCATGGCAATGACACCGATATTGCAGTACGTTTTGCCGGTGGCAGTGGCTATGATATCGAAGATGTACGCGCTATTCCCGTGCAGACAGGCAGAGGAAGCGTCTTTCTTGGCGACCTTGCCGACGTAGAAGAGGGTGTAGGCCCAATTACAATCCGTCGCGTGAACAAGGAGCGCATAATCAACATCCAGTGTAACCTGACGGACAGGCCACTGAACGAGGTGGTCAAGGAGCTGACGCAGAAGCTAAATGCTGCAGGCCTCAAGAGTACCTATGAGTTTTCCGGCCAGGCGACCACGATGAACGATTCCTTTGCCGAAATGGCTATGGCATTGTTGCTGTCATTGCTGTTGATTTATCTGCTGCTGGCAGTGCTTTATGAATCGGTATTCACGCCGTTCATCCGTATGTTTTCGTTGCCGCTGGGCATCATCGGTGCAATCTTCTGCCTGCTTTTGACGCATAACACCATCAACCTGTATTCTCTCATCGGCATCTTGGTTATGGACGGTCTGGTAGCGAAAAACGGCACGCTGCTTTTGGATTATACGCTGACGCTGATGCATGAAGGCATGACGGCGAAGGCAGCGGTAATTGAAGCAGGCAAAACTCGTCTGAAGCCTATCTTTATGACAGCGCTGACGATGGTGGTGGGCATGCTGCCGACGGCGCTGTCGCTGAGCGCAGGCTCGGAAACGCGCGTGAGCATGGCGTGGGTTATCATCGGCGGTATGATAACATCAACGGTGTTTACGCTGTTGGTGCTGCCGATACTGTTTTTGTGGTTGAAAGAAAAATTTCCTAGTAGAATTTAGTTTAATAATAAGAATAGATATTGAATACATAAGACTTGTGTAGTATACTATAGACATATAAAAAGAGAGATTCCTAAAGCAAAATATAACTTTGCAAAGAAGCTTTCTATATAATATCAGAGGAGTAACTTGCGCCTTTGATGATTATAAAAGCAAGGGCGTTTTTTCATAGCTATATTGCCGTATAGCTTGTAAATCTGCTTGATGCGCTTGGTAGCCCGTGGCCATGCAAGAATGGGCGGGGGAAGAGTGGTCAAAATATATTTTTGAGGAGTATGAGTAAACATGAAGAGTAATTTTTCCAAGGGTTTATTGATGACGGCCCTCATTACTGGTAGTGTAATATGGGGGGGCACAAACGTATTTGCTGAAGAGCTGCAGGAGTATACGCTGGACCAGATGGTTGTAACGGCGACGAGAACGGAGAAGCGTGATGTCGATGTTCCTGCAAGTACAACTGTAATTACCTCAAAACAATTGGAGGATTCTGGATCCAATAGTATTGCTGAAGTTTTAGGCAAACAAGCAGGTATCGAGTACAAATCCTTTGGCCCTTTGGGTACTTCGATGGGTACAATGATTAATGAGGTTAATATTCGTGGTATCAGTAATGGTACATTGGTATTAGTCAATGGTAATCCTATTTCTTGGCGTGGTAAATATAATTTGGAATCTATTCCTACGGACAGTATTGAGCGTATCGAAATTGTAAAGAGTGGTGGCTCTGTACTTTATGGTTCTGAGGCAATGGGTGGCGTTGTTAATATCATTACTAAGAAAAAAGGCAGTAATAAAATTAGCGTAGGTTATGGTAACAGAAGCCATCAGAATTATAGAGTAAATGTTGGCGACGAAAAATTTACTGCTGGTTACTCTTTGGAAAAAATGGGAAGAGTTAATTATCGTAGCATAAGTGATGTTAATTATCCTAGCACAAAACCAGTTTTGAAAGGTAAAACAAGAACTGATGCGGATGATATTAAGAAACAGAGCGTTAATTTAGGGTATAATTTTAATGATAGACTTAGCTTAGCTTATAATTACTATGAGTCTCAAGTTAACTATGAGAGAATATTTGTTGATGTTGAAAAGGGTGATGCGAAAATCGATGATCAGTTTAATGGTCGACTATATACAACAAAACAAAATAACATTCAATTAAATTATAAGGATGATGACTATAAAGCTAGTATTTACTATAATATCACTAACGTAGAATCTGAAGGACCTACTTTTTATGATACTGATACCAAAACTGGTGGCGCTAAGAAGTTCAGCCTTTATCATACGAAAGAAAGAAACTCTACAGTTGGTACAGATTTGCAACGTAATTGGAAAATTGGAGAAAAAGCTCAAGCAGTTCTTGGTGTAGATTATCAACATGAAATGTATGAGAAATCAGTATTCAGTGGTGGGTCATTAAGTCGTGATATTTGGGCAGTTTTCGGTCAGTGGGATCAAAAATTTGATGATAAAAATTCTATGATTTTTGGTGCGCGTGAAACTTGGACAACTAATGCGTTCAGAGATCAAAACTATAACAACTTTAGTGGTGCAGTACAATACATCCATAAATTAGATGATGATCAGACAATTTATGCAAGCTATACAGAATCTTTTATTATGCCGACTTATGCTCAGATGAATGGCGCCAGTGATACTGCAAAACCGAATCCTGATTTAAAACCACAAACAGGTAAAAACTACGAATTAGGTTGGAAAAAGGTGTCTGATAACCATAGTTGGAAAGCAGCATTGTATCATATTGATATAAAAGATAATATTTCTGCTACATGGACTGCAAAAAGGGCTGAATACACTTACAAGAATGAAGATTTTAAAAATACCGGTATAGAACTTACTTGTGATATTGAAGGTGACAACGGATTCTCTTATAACTATGGCGTGAACTATAGCGATCCTAAGGTTAAAGCTAAAACAGGCAAAACTTACTGGGATAGAAAATTTGGTCGTTGGCAGCTTAATGGTGGCATTACCTATGCTAAAGATAAATTTAGAAGCAGCTTAACTGGTAGCTATCTGGCTGATCGTGTAAATACTCCGAGCAGTGCACATTCTTCTAAGACTAAACCTTATTTCATCACTACTTTAAATGCTACTTATAGCCCTGATAAAAATAGCGATATAACTTTAACTATTGATAACTTGCTTAACAGACAAGATAACTTGAACCATTCTGGCTCTGATTATTATGCTGTTCCGACAAGCTTCTTGCTTACTTACACATATAAGTTTTAATAACACTTAACCCCTACGGCGGCGCTCTTGCGCCGCCTTTTAATATACCATCAAAATAAAAGCGAATTTTCAGAAAAATCGCTTAACTATTGTAACCTTCTCTGCTAATATAATAAGCACAAAGACTAGTCAGAAAAAATCAGAAGAAAGGCTATAGAAAATAAATGGTAAAAGTAAAGCAAGATTTATTGGGTACTGTCAATAGTTTTGCGCAAATTTCTTCAGACATCCTAGCAGAAGTTTAGT
>ERZ779660.178-NODE-178-length-37743-cov-38.251910_pt1 | contig 37743 bp, 27 predicted proteins | sample MGYA00511906_ERZ779660 | MGnify/ENA primary metagenome ERZ779660 (study PRJEB29588, sample SAMEA2156906) | human gut metagenome | biome: human gut; feature: human-associated habitat; material: faeces | place: Denmark | collected 2008/2010 ... | reverse complement strand
AAATCCGCGAGATCTGTGGGCGACAACTAAGCGCACAATGCGCTAAAGAACAGGCAGAATGTATTTATTCTCCCACGGATCCCGCAGATTTTCACAGAAGCCATGCGGGCTGGTGGGGGGTTAAATGGCTTTCCTCATTATGAAACGCGCGCCATTAGTTTTTCTCCCCGAAATCGGCTTGCTGCTTTTTCTCCTTACATATACGACAAGAAGCTATTGGAATTCGTTAGAGTCCAACAGCTTCATTATAGATTCATTCGATATCAAATCCCAAGTCTTGAACAAGTTGCTTGACAACATTGACTTTAACCGTAGAAGCATCCTCTTTATCATAGAGAAGAAGGAATACTACCTGACCTTTTTCAGTATTGGTAAGAACATTGAACGTGACGACTCTTGCGCCACCTGATTTTCCTTTGCCTTTTGATTTGATAGCCATACGGATTTTGCGTATGTTTTTTGTAATCTCATCGCCTTGCAAAGGGTTCTCTTTAATACTATCGAGAAAATCCTTGTAGTCTTGTTTAAAACTTGGATATTTCTTAGCGAGACGTTTTGCTTCTTTTGCAAAGTCGTCAGAAACCGATACTGTAATATTACAACTCATCGAGCAAACTATCAGCAGATTGAAGTTTACGTTTTCCGGCCATGGCTTCCTTTACCTCCGTCAAAGCGTTTCTGAGCTCTTTCATCAAGTCGCGCGGTGCGTCAATGGTATTACTTCCGTCATCGGGGAAGATGCGGAAACTGCCAGCACGCGATTTTAGGACTACGTGCTCTCCTGCTTTTGCCAAATTCAGATACTTAGTCTGATTAGTGCGAAAGTCTCTTGTGCTAACTATAACCATAATTCAAAATATTTATTTACGATGCAAAGAAAGTGCAAACCGAGTGCAATGAAGTTCACTTCAATTGCCGAGGTGCAGCCTTTCTTATGCAAAGATACTCTTTTTTTATTGAAACAACCATCGAAATGGTAGCCATTTAACATTATTTGGTAACCAATCACATATACACCTCTATTCCATTCACCTCAAATATACACACGTCTCGAAGCTTCCGAATTTCATTGGAGTCCAGCAGCTTCATTCGTCTTGTGCCTTTGTAGAAGTCATATTTGAGGGAGATGCAGCGGTGTAAAGGTGGGTATTGAATAGGTTTGTGAAGGGATGAGAGTGATGATGACTATAGTTATTCGGGCAATAATACAATTCCTACGCGTACTTTTGCTCCACAGTGAGGGCAGAATGGTTTAACGAAAACCTTCCATTTCATGGCACGTTTTCTCGCCATGGCAGAGCTTAAGCAAGCTTAGCGCTGCTCACCTGGCTTAACGAAAACCTTCCATTTCATGGCACGTTTTCTCGCCATGGCAGAGCTTAAGCAAGCTTAGCTCTGCTCATCTGGCTTAACGAAAACGTTCCGTTTTAGTGGAGGTGGGCTACAGGCTCTATTTTCGTGTATCGATCGAGCCATCGCGCCGCAGGCGGTGGGCACCTTACGAATTGCGCTCTGGCCATTCGCACCCATGCTATAACCTTCCCCATCCGAAGGAGCCCATGCGGCACCCAAGCTTTTACCATAATTGTCGCCAACATTGGGACTTTTTGCGTGATTATTTGTTTGTGCGACAATAATTCATTATCTTTGTTGCTGATAACGCGTCGCTATAACCATGCTGAATGGCGCATCAAAGCCCTCTATGAAATATGTGTATTCACGAAAGAGATCATCGCACAACATTGCTGCGGGGGCGCTTCAGCGCTTACAACCGCCACTGAACCGCTATGAATAAGTTTTTTTTGTTTATCGTTCTTTTCTGCCTATTGGGCCAGCCGTTTTCCTGTTTCGCACAGAAAGTAGGGAAGAACGACTACTTCTATGTGCTCAATACGCGACAGGGACTGTCTGACAATTGCATTCTCCAGATGATGCAGTTGGCAGACGGCCAGTTAGCGGTGAGAACCCGCAAGGGCGTCAATCTCTACGACGGCAGACGTTTCGTGCTCATCCCTCTCCCCTCAGAAAAGGAGGAAAGCATTGCTGCGTACAAGGGGCAGACGCATCTTTACGCCGACAACAGGAACCGCCTCTGGGTGAAGGATTACCAAAAGATATTCTGCGTTCAGCTCACTGAAGGGCGACTCTTGGAGCATCCTCTTGATTCCCTGTTGCACGAAACGGGGAAAATCCGAAACGGCTTGAAAGGGCGCGACATCCAGGACCTGTTTGTTGACAGCAGAAAGCAGGTCTGGGTACTGATGGGCAACACGCTGCTCAATACGCAGGACGGGTGCCTCATCTCCTTAAGGAAAGAATGGGGCAGTCTGCAAGATTTGGATACCGACGGCCAGCAGGTCTATGCTTTTATGGATTCGGGAATCGTAGCGACATTCCTGAAAGGCAAGTTGGCTTATACCGCCTCCGCTTATCCAGCGCTCGACGCCCAGCGCTACCGCAACACCTCGCTCACCGTTAAGACACCCGACGGACAGTTTTACCAGATCAGAACCGGACGTGACGAAAGGAGCAAGACCGACGCCTCCATCTTCCTGCATTTTGACCCGGAAAGCCGGAAGTATTCCCGAATATTTGCATGCAATTACCTCCTGCACACATTGAACATGTCGTCGGGCAATCAGGCTTTGATCAGCAGCCAGCATGGCTATCTGATGTTCGATTTCAAGGTGGGCACCACTCCTCGGGAGGTAAAGGAGTTGACCTTGCCCGATGGGAAATCGGTTGCCACGGGCATCAATACGGTTTATCGGGATCGGGAGGGAGCCATCTGGCTTGGCACCTACCACGATGGCCTCATCTATGTTTCGCCCATGCTGGGCCTCTTCTTTACGATCGACCAGCCTTGGTGGCAAACAGGATGGGCGATAGCCGGCTTTGTTGTTTTCCTGGTGGTTTTGGTGGGAGGCGCGCTTCTTTACCACCTTCGGAGAAGAGATAGAAATGTAATAATAAATAACCCTTCGGCCAACGCTGATCCGCCCTTGGCAGATGGCTGCCAGCAGCCGGAAACAGCCAAGGAGGTCCTTGGTGAGCCCAAACTGATCCTACAGGTTCGTTCGTTGGTGGAGCAGCATCTGGAGGATGGCGAGTATGGCGTGGAACAATTGGCCCACGATCTCTGCATGGAGCGGACGGGACTTTACAAAAAGCTGACGACGCTGACCGACACCACCCCTGTGGCATTTATCCGCAGCGTCCGCCTTCGTCGCGCGGCGGCCTTGCTGCAGGAAGGCACGCTCACCGTGAACGAGATTGCGGAGCGCACGGGCTTCAGCTCGCCCAGCTATTTCACCAAATGCTTTAAGAAGGAATTTGGCGTGTTACCATCCGAATACATGTAAACCCCAAATCGAGCCCGAATGGCCCTAAAAAGGCCTCTTTTAGGTATGATTCAACAAATGTACCACTCAAATCATCATTTGTTTTATCCCTTTTCCAGCAATTAGCATCACCTTTGCAACCGACAAACATAGCTTATGTTTTTTTGAACAGGAACAATTACAAACCCTATAACACAAAAACCAAAAGTATGCTAAAGCGTTTATCCCTCATGGCCCTCTTGGGCATTGCAACTGTTGGCGTTCCCTGCCAACTCGCCGCCAAAAGCGTAAAGGTGGCAAGCCTTCGCCAGGGCGTCTCTGCCAAGGTGGTGACCCGCCAGGTTGCCCAGCAGAACGTAACCATTGAGTTCTATTCTCCCTCCATCGTCCGTATCGTGAAATGTGACGCCAACCAAGGTGCCTCCGTTCAGAAGAAGAGCTATTCGGTTGTGTTGAAGCCTCGGCAGACAAAGGACATACAAATAGAGGAAAACGGCGAAATTGTAAACATTAAGTCGAGCCTTTTCTCTGTTGAGCTGAACCAGCAGACCGGCGAAATACGCTTCCTTTCGAAGGATGGAAAACTGCTGCTTACCGACACCAAGACCCGCCTGGAAGCACGCAAGGATGAAGCCAACAAGGGCAAGTACCGCATTGAGCAGGTGTTCCGCCTGGCCGACGACGAGGCCATCTATGGCCTGGGGCAGCTGCGTGACGTTCACATGAACCAGCGTGGCCGACAAAACATTGAGCTTTGGAACCACAACACCTATATAGCCATACCCTATTTCACCAGCGAGAAGGGCTATGGACTTTACTGGGACAATGCGGGAAAGACCTATTTTAACGATGTCGTTGCGTCGAAGGGCCATGGCGGCCAGCCGTCGCGCACATCCTTCACCAGTGAGGTGGGAACCTGCGCCGACTACTATTTCATGTATAAGGATGGCACGCAGGATGGCGTCATCGCCAGCATCCGCGAACTGACCGGCCAGGCTACCATGTTCCCCAAATGGGCGATGGGCTTCTGGCAATGCCGGGAGCGCTATAAGACCAGCGATGAACTGGCGGGCGTGTTGGACAAGTATCGCGAGCTGAAGATTCCCACCGATGCCATCGTGCAAGACTGGCAGTATTGGGGCTGCGACTCCAACTGGAACGCGATGAAATTCCAGAATCCCTACTACATCAATAAGGTGGGCGACCCTGCCTTTGCCAAGTATCTTCCTACAGACATGAAGCAGATGAAGGCGCAGGGTGAACCCCGCCTGAAGAGTCCGGAGGAAATGGTGAAATATGTTCATAAGAACAATGCCCACCTGATGATTTCCATCTGGGCAAGTTTCGGCCCCTGGACGGAGCAGTATCGTGAGCTGAAGAAGATGAACGCCCTCCTTCCTTTCGAAACGTGGCCCCAAAATAGTGGCGTGATGCCATACGATGTGTTCAACCCGAAGGCCCGCGACCTCTATTGGAAATATCTCACCCATCTCTACCAAATGGGCTTCGATGCCTGGTGGACCGACTCTTCGGAGCCCGACCATTTTGAGAAGCCCGGCGACGAGAACTACCAGACCTTCGATGGTTCATGGCTGGGCGTGAAGAACGCCTTCCCCTTGCTGCACAACAAGAGCATCTACGAGCACCAGAGAGCGATGAAGGGCAACGAGAAGCGTTCGCTCCAGATGACCCGAAGCGCCACCTTCGGCATTCAGCATTATGGCACCATCTGCTGGAGCGGCGATGTGTCGGCCTCCTGGAACGAGATGAAGAACCAGATTCCATCGGGCTTGAACTTCTCGCTCTGCGGCATCCCGTTCTGGAACACCGACCTGGGTGGGTTCTTCTACTGGGACTTTGAGCAGAACGCCAAGAACCCAGCCCTTCAGGAACTGCAGACCCGCTGGATGCAGTGGGGAACGTTCATGCCAATGATGCGCAACCACTGCTCGTCGCCTATGGTGAGCGAACTGTATGCGTTTGGAAAGCAGGGCGACTGGGCGTACGACGCCATGATCAAGACCATCAAGCTGCGCTATCGCCTGCTGCCCTACATCTACAGCACGGCAGGCGACTGTGTGCAGAACAGCGGAAGCATGATGCGCGCCCTGGTGATGGATTATGCCGCCGACAAGAAGGCCTCTCGCCTGAACGACGAGTATCTCTTCGGCCGCAACATACTGGTGAAGCCGGTGACCGACCCCTTATACACCTGGAAGGACAAGGACAAGAAGGGCCACACCATCTATCCTGATGTAAGGAAGGCGGCCGCGCCCGTGAATGTTTACTTGCCTAAGGGCAACAAGTGGTATGACTTCTGGAGCAACACCCTGTATGAGGGTGGGCAGGACATCCAGCGCCTTTGCCCCATCGACATCATGCCTGTATTCATCAAGGCTGGCACCATCCTGCCGTTCGGCCCCGAGGTGCAGTATAGTTCGGAGAAGCCTTGGGACGAGTTGGAGATCCGTGTCTATCCTGGCGCCGACGGAACGTTTACGCTCTATGAGGACGAGGGCGACAACTACAACTACGAGAAGGGCAAGTTCTCTGAAATAAAGTTTGCCTGGAACGAAGCGGGCAGAACCCTGACCATCGCCCCTCGCAAGGGCAGCTATAAGGGAATGCTCCAGCGTCGACAATTCCACATCGTGCTGGTGGGTGCCAACAGTGGCGCTGGCGATCAGCCTATGCAGGCAATCAAGAGTGTGGAATATGATGGAAAAGCTGTGGAGATACAGTTGTGAGATCCACTATTTTAGCCCTAATAGGTCATTAGATCTCAATGCTTGTTAGTGCTTGTTTCGAGCATCTTTGTTAGTGTTTGTTTCGAGCGTCTTGCTTCCTTTCGCGCCCAAAGTCATAGCCCGCTATGGCTTTGGGCGCGAACGTTTCTCCCACGGATCGCACTCTAAGTTTGCAGAAGAATGCGACGCAGATAAGCACAGATACCATGCGGGGTGCTTTTATCAAAAAACACGAGACCCCAGTGGCCGTAGGCAGGATGAAACAGGATGGGCAGAATGGGCGGTGGGCGCAATGCGCTTCCGAGCCCACCTGCCCATCGGTCGGTTAGGCTGTCGGTGGGTTAGAGCACGCTGTGGCGGTTCTTGCGGCGGCGGGTGTAGCTCACGTGGATCCAGCGGGGCACGGGGGCGTCGATGGGTTCCCAGATGAGCTGGTCGAAGTCGAGGCGGTCGCGAATGAAGCGGTAGAGCGCCATAGCGCGCTCGGGCGTCCCCACCACGATGTCGGCGGCCTCACCCTTGGTGTGCTGCGAGGCGGGAGCAGCGCCGGGTATGAGGCGGTTGACGGCCGGCGACCGGAAGCCGCTGCTGATCACGATGGGTCCGAAGCGGTGGCGCAGGGGCTCGAGCACGTTCTGGCAGAGCGCCTCCAGGGCGGCCGTCTGCGCGGCGTTGGGACAGTTGGACAGGTCGTGGTCGGCGGCCACGCCCGAGCGTGTAAACTCGTAGAGCTTGAAGTGAGGTGTGAGTTGTGTTCTTTCGGTTTGTGTCATGATAGTAAATGTGTTGTGTGTGTGTTGATGTTGTTGTGAATGATTCTTGCGCGTAAGGGTTGCCGCTGCCGCCGGGCGTCGTTGCCAGGCGTTGCGGCACATTGCGAGCGGCCTCATAGGTAGGATCGTAGCACGGTGCGGTGGTCGTTGAGCCGATTGTTGATCTTCCAAATCACGTTGTAGATGCTGCGCGGCAAGGCCAGTCCCACGGCGCTGAAGGCCCTCTTGGCCAGCCAAATCTGCGTGGCGGGGCGGCCATACGGGTCGGTTAGCTCGTAGGTGCCCCATGCCAGGTAGATCATCTCCACGAGGTCGGTCTTGGTGCGCTTCCACTCCACCGAGGCGGGTGGTTGGGCCACAAGGTGCCGCACATCGGCCACGAGAAGGGCCAGAGCCTTTTGGCGACGCTCCATGCGTTGCCGCTGTTGTTCAAATTCGGTGTTCATGCTGTCATTGTTTTTGTTAATGCCTGATGTTGAGAGTAATGGTAAGTTGCGATGCGTTTAGAACACGCCACGGTAGCTTCTGAAGGGAGGAAAACTGATGGGTTTCTGCCACTGTATGAAGACGCTGGGGTCCACGCCGCCCTCATACCACAGCCGGGCGAAATACTCCACCACGGGCGGTCGTCCCGTCATGCGGCTCTGCCGCGCCACGCTGTAGATGTTGCTTGGCATGCGCCTATGCAAGTTCTGGCAGAGCAGCGTAGCGATGCGGTGCATGGTCATGGGCCGGTGCGTGTCGTGGTCGATGATGCGTCGCATCTTCGAGAGGGTCCACGCCACCTCCATGAGTTGGTTGGTGGTGTCGCCCCAGATGGGAAACTCGCGGTCGGCGGCGTCGAGGTCGATCACGGCGCTGAAGAGTTGCAATAGGCGATCCTCCATGTTGACCTGCAGTTCATAGGTCATCTTAAACGGCGGTCGCTCTTGGTTGTTTTGTTCCGTACATGGGTTGTTGTTTGCCATGATAATTGTGATGAGTTTAGGGTTAATGATGTTTGTACTGTTGTCGGGTTTCACGCGTGTTTTTCCGTATCGTTGTCGGCGAGGCGGGTGGTGGGTGGTGGGGCCGCGCCGCCTCTCGTAGACGGCAGCAAAGATAGCCCGGGAACGCTGAGCGACCAAAAAAAGGCCAAATTATTATGTTTATTTAAAAAATCGATGAAATGAAACTTCACGAAAAGTAAAGCGTTCCGACAATGTATATAGATTTAACGGTTTTCCGTAATGCGGAATGGGTCCGTCGGATGTTGAGCGATTGAATGGGGAATGGGCACTGAACCGCATAAATACAAAGAGGGCGGGCAATGGCATCACGCCATTGCCCGCCCAGCATTAAAAGAGACTATCGAGATTTGGGGCGATAACTGTTAGTTGACAGCCACAAACATAAACTGGCCGGTGATATCGTTGAAATAGATGTCGTAGGTTCCAGCCGGAATGTTGAGCTTGTCGCCACCTGCCGCAGCGCAGTAGATCATGTCGGCGAGAGCGGCCGTCTGTCCACCCCAACTGGTGGTCCATTCGTGGTCGGCGCGGAACTTCATCTCAGTCGCTGCGGTGAACTTGTGGCGGAGATACCAGTTGTGGGGAGCCGTCTGAGTCATGTCGACGTCGGCTTTCCAGTCGTTGAATGCACCTATGATGCTCACGTATGTGAACGCCTGTGGCTCCTGGTTGTCGAGCTTCTTCCATGAGTACTTCTTGCTTGACATGTCGATGGTGAGCGTGTAGTAGGCACCCTTCTCGGGGCACACGAAGGCGTTGGCGCCACTGTTCACGAGGTCGCCCTCGGCAGCCGTCTCGCCGTCGGTAACGCTACCCCATGCCAAGTCCCAATTGTTGATGTTGGCACGGTTCCATATCTTCAGGTTGGCGTCGCCTGTCCACTGCGTGGTGATGGAAGCCTTCGATCCGCCCTCGTTGTAGAAGGCGAGCTTCGAGGCAGCCTCAGCGTTCCATCCGTAGACGCCACCCACCATGTAATAAGAGTCGGCGCGCACCACGCTGTAGGTGTAGTCGATCATGTTGAGCGTGATGACGTATGTGCCAGCATCGACAATCTTTCCAGCCTGCGGGTTGTCGGTAACGAGCGTGCCCGCGTCGCTGATGTCGCCATCCTTCGCAGTTCCCAGCACGCCCTGTGCCCAAAGGTTGTTGGCGTCGATGTTCTCCTGCGGAATGATCTTCCAGCACTGGTTGGTGCCCGTTGTGGTGAGGGTGAATGTGAATATAGGATCCTCATACACATCCTTGTCGGAGCGGCTGAACTTATAGTTGGGCAACGACGTTTCGTTGAGCGACCATAAGTTGAAGTCGCCCACGATGTAATAAGCCTTTGAGATAAACGGTGCCTTGGGCGACACGTTCACGCTGATCTCGCCAGCGTCGACGAAGAGCGCCTGACCGTTGGCCACCACATCGCTGTAGACGTGCGCCTTGAACGGGCGTGCTGACGGGCGCTTGCCGTAAGCCTTCACCACAGCCGTCTGCAAGGCCGTGCTGTCGATGGTTCCCTCGTTGGTGGCGTCGAGCTCCTGCGGAAGGGTGTAGGCGGCAGCCTCATCGGTCGGCGTGAGCACCACACGGGTGTGACCGAGCTGCGCGCCCTCAGGCAGCGTAGCCGTAGAGAGGCTGAACACCTTCACATCCGTGCCGGGGTTGGCCAGGTTCACATCGCCGGCGGCCGAAGCCGTAAATCCCGGTATGGTGATGGCGCTATCCTGGTCGTTGTGTTGCGGCGCCATCCAATCGTCGTAGTCGCCGCTGCAGCTCATGAAGGAAAGACCCACAAAAGCCGCCAAGCTATATAACAATGTTTTTTTCATGGTTGTTGATTTTTTAAGATTTCACTCCTTTCCAGATGGCCACGGGGGTGTCGGGCGGCACTCCACCCGTAGCCTTAATGAAAAAGTTATTTCACCTCACCTGTGTTCTTGTCGAAGTTCACATAGAGTTTCTGTCCGGGAGCGCAGCTCACCGAGTATTCGGCGCCAGCGTTGGCAGCCCAGTTCTCGGGAAGGTTGATGTCGCGGAAATAGAGGCTGCCATTGAGGAGCGTAAACTCCGTGCGCCACCACTCCACATTGGGGATGTGGATGTAGGCGCGCAGCTCGCCCATAGCGGTGAAGGCCGGCGATACCCACTCGCCGTTCTGGTCGGCGGGAGCCTGCATGGCCGCAGCGGGGTTGGCCTCGTCCCATGTGCCGGCGGCGTCGCCCATGACGTAAGCCTCGCCCGGATAGATATGGAGCTTGTAGTTGATGGCCTTCTTGTCGGCGGTCATCTCACCCTCGAAGAGCAGCGCATACCATCCGCCGTTGGCCAGCACGATGTTGTCGTCGTCGTTGTTCGACACGCCTGCACCAGCCTGGTCGTCGATGGTGATGCGTCCGTAACCACGCCTGTCGCCCTCGGCTGTTCCCCACTTGAAGGCACCGCCAGCCGGCACATACACCATGGTGTAATACTGACCCTGCGAGCCATAGACGGCGGGCACCTGCTTCCAGCTGCTCCATGCCTCCTGGATCGACGATCCGACGACATAGAGGCAACCCGGATACTCCACATCGGGAGCCTGATACTGGGCGCGCACCCGAGGCAGCGTGATGACGTTGGAGAACGTCTCGCCGAGGTTCTCCGTCATGGTGCCGTCGATGATGGCGCGCAAGCGAACGTAGACGGGCAGTGTGGCCGGCACGTCGGCGTCAGGGTTGGCAGCCTGGAAGAGGTCCACCACGGCATTATTAAACTCCACGGCGTTGGCGTTCATCTTAGCCTTGGTGAACGAGGTGGAGAGCTCCTTGAAGGCCGCCTCACTGTTGGCCTGACCGAAGGTGGGGTCGAGCGACACCTGCACGAAGTAGCGCACCAGGTAGGGCACACCCTCGCCATAGTTGGGCTGCGAGCAAGTAAGCTCCACGCCCTCCGACTTTGCCAGGTCGTAAATGTTTTCGGCATACGCCGGTGTGTTGAGCACGAAGCCCTCGGCCACGTGGCTCAGGTCCAGTGTCGGGTTGCTGTCGCGATCCTCGTCGCAAGCGGCGAAGAGGAACGGCAACACGAGCAACGGAAGCGTCATGAGTTTATGTAGATATTTCATGATCCAAAGTCTTTATGGTTATTCGGAAAAACTATTAATAGTTCGGATTCTGGTGGAGGTTGGGGTTGCCCGAGATCTCGTTGGCCGGAATCGGATAGATGTTGTAGTGGCTGTCGACACCCACACCGTTGGGCTGGCCGCCCTTGAAGCTCCAGAGATACTGGCTGCTGGTGTAGAGCCCGAAGCGCACGAGGTCGCTGCGGCGGCGTCCTTCGAAGTAGAACTCGCGGCACCACTCATCGAGGATGTCGTTGAGCGAGAGCGACTTGGCCTCGTTGATGCGGTGGGCGCGCTGCTGCAGCACCTTGATGTCGGCGAGGGCAGCGTCCTTGTAGCCCAGGCGGTAGTTGGCCTCAGCGCGTGTGAGGTAGATCTCAGCCAGACGGAAGAGGGGCACGTCGGTGTCGCAGAAGTTCTGGTCGTGAACCTGTCCGCCATCAGTGCGCACGTTCGACCATTTCACGATCGACACACCGTCGAAGAAGTTCTTGATCGACTTGTCGGGCTCCAGTCGGCGCACACCACCGGCGTAGCCAGCGTAGAAGAGCGCGCGGTCGTCGCCAGCCTTGCTGACGAGCTCGGCTGTGCTGCCGCCGAGCTCCTGGTCCATGGCGATGATGTCGGCCTCACTGAGGCTGCCGGCGTCGAGCTGCTTGTCGGACAGATACTTTTTGTAAGCGTCGGTGCAAGCCTTGTTGTCGGCGTTGGGCAGGTCGAGGGTGGGGATAAACTTACCCACGAGGTTCTTGCGTGCGAAGAGACACTGCCAGGGGTTGTTCTGGTAGAAATAGGGCATACCGCCGCAGCGTGTACCATTGATGAGCATGGTCGTTGCGCCGTGGTTGCGCGTCTTCAGTCCGTCCTGGCGGATGGGGAAGATAATCTCCTGCATGGCCTCGGGGTTCTCGTCGTTGTCGGCCATGAAGAGCTGCTGGTAACCGGTATAACCGTTCTTCTCGGCCCTACAGAGGTCGTAGGCGTGAGAATTCAGAATACTGTCGCAGTAGTCCTTGGCCTTCTTGTAATCGTTGATCTGGCCGTCGGTGTAGACCATGGCGTTGAGCGCCAGGCGAGCGTGGAGGGCAAAGGCCGCACCGCGGTCGGCGCGTCCGAAGTTCTTGGCGTTGCAGTAGGCACCCACATTCTTCATCAGCGGCTCGATGGCCGTGAGCTCCTCATCGATCCACTTGTAGAGGTCGACGCCGCTCTTCTCGGTAGGCAGGTCGCCGTTAAACTCCACCTTGAACGGAGCCTTGTGGAAGAGGTCGAGGAAATGGTAGTAGTTGAGACAGCGCAGGAAGCGCACCTCAGCCACCTCGTCGTCGGGGAGCTTGCCCGTCTGCTCGCTGATAAACTGGTTGTGGAGCGTAATGTCGTAGGCCAGGCGCTGGTAGCACCAGTTGACGCGTTGTGAGGCCGAGGTCCATGCCATGTTGGTGATAGGCATAATGTCCGGGTTGTCCTGCCAGGCCCAGAGCACCTCGTCGGAGTTGAGCTCATTGAGGTTGAACACGGTGCGGTAGAATCCGCTCTCACCCTCGTCGCCGCTCATATCACCGTTTCCGTCAGGACCTTTCTGACCGGTGAGTCCGAGTGTGCCATACTGCTTGGCCAGCAGTTCTTCCACCTTATACGACGGCGACGTCTGCGGGTCGATGGGCAAAATGTTCAGATCGTCAGCGCACGACACGGCAGCCATGCTGATGAGGGCCAGCGCTGCGCTTTTCAATATGATGTGTTTCATGATTGTAAATGCTTAGTTAGATGGTTTTTATCCGTTGATGGTTTGCACGGTTAGAAATCGAAGTGCACACCGAGCTGGAAGCTCACTGGGCGCGGGTACGGATCCCTGTCGACGCCATTGGCCACCTCGGGGTCGAGACCCTTATACTTGGTGATGATGAATGGGTTCTGCACGGTGAAGTAGACGCGTCCGGCGAAATACTCGTGCGTTCCACACTTCATGAGCGCTGGGAAGGTGTAGCCGAGGGTGATGTTGGAGCACTTGAGGAACGATGCGTTGCGGATGAAGTAGTCGCTGACGCTGTTCATGGCGGTGGTCAGTCCGGTGAATCCGAGAGCCACAGCCTCAGGAGTGCTGTTCTCGAAGGCGCCGTGGCTGTAGAGTCCTGAGTCGCACACCTTAGCCTTGTTGGCGAGGTTGTAATAGTACACATAGTTGCCGAGCGAAGCGCGGAGCGAGAAGCTCAGGTCCCAGTTCTTGTAGAGGAACTTCGATGTGAGACCCATGATCACGTCGGGTGCCGGGCTCTTGTAGTAGTAGCGGTCGCCATCGTCGATCACGCCATTGTGGTCGCGGTCAACATAGAGACCCTCGATGGGCTTGCCGTTGTCGTCGTAGACCTGCTGGTAAACGAAGAACGAGTTGATGGGCTCACCCACCTTGTTGCGCTGCAAACGGTTTGAGGTGCCGCGTGCGGCCTCGGTGGAGGTGACCCACACCCAGTCTTGCGCGCCAGCCTTGAGCTCGGTGATCTTGTTCTTGTTCCATCCCACATTGTAGGTCACGGCCCATGTGAAGTCCTTGGTGACGATGGGCTTGGCGTCGATGGAGAACTCCAGGCCGTAGTTGCGGAGCGAACCGATGTTCTGCAGCAGCTGGTCGCCGAAGGTGGTTCCTGCCGTTGCCGACACGTTGGCCAGCAGGTCGCGTGTGTTGCGGATGTATCCGTCGATGCTGAAGCCAACGCGGTTGTTGAGCGCGCTGAAGTCGACACCCACGTTCCATGTCTCGGTCTTCTCCCATGTGAGCTTGCCGTTATACTTGTTGGGTCGCATGGTGTAATAATAGGTGTCGCCGAAGGCATACTGCGAGAACTGGTCGCCGCGCACATAGACGGGAGCGTAGTAGAAGTCGTCGATGCCGTTCTGCTGACCGGTCTTACCCCAGTCGAAGCGGAGCTTCAGGTTGTTGAGCCAATGAATGTTGGCCATGAAGGGTTCCTCGCTCATTCTCCATGCCAAGGCAGCTGATGGGAAGTAGCCCCACTTGTGGCCTTTGGCGAAGCGCGATGATCCGTCGGCGCGGAAGGTGGCGGTGAGCAGGTAGCGGTCGAGCAGGTTGTAGTTGAATCGGCCGAAGTACGACACGAGCGAGCTGTGTGTGGCCCATTCGGTCTCGCTTCTGAGCTTCTCGTTGTAAGCCTCGCCGGTCAGCGGGTTGGTACCCTTTCCGTAGGTGCCTGTTCCCGTGCGGTGGTAGTGCGACTGCTCTGCGCCTGCCATGATGTCCACATGGTGGTCGCCAAACTGGTGCATGTATTGTGCGTAGGCGTTGCCCACGATGTTATACTTGTAATAATCCATAAACTCCTGGCGGCCATAGTAGTTGTCGCTGTAAGAGGTGCGCGCCACATCGGTGGTCTGGCTGGTGGCAGTGTACTGCGCGCCGAGGCTGGCGTGGATATGGAGGTCTTCGAAACCGTGGATCTTATAGTCGACCTCGGCGTTGCCGCTGATATCGTTGGCGTTGGCCACGCAATGCTTGTTGTTGAGCATGGCCACAGGGTTCTGCGGTGTTTGCGAGTAAGAGGTCTTGGTCCAGTTGGGGTCGTTGAACGAAGCGCCCTGGAGGGTCTGGTAATAGCCGCCCACCACGCTGTAGTCGGGATCGTCGGTGCGCACGGGACGTGTGGGATCCATGGCCAGGGCGGCTCCGATGGCTCCTGGGTCGGCTTTGCGGTCCTTCTCATACATATACTTGGCCGTAAAGTTGAAGTTGAGGTGCTTGTCGAGGAACGAGGGCGCCACGTTCACGCTGCTGTTGAAACGGTGCATCCAGCTGGTGCGGAGAATACCGTTGGCGGCGTTGTAGCCTGCGCTCACACGGTAGGGCATGTTCTTCAGTCCGCCCTGCATGCTCACGCTGTGGCTGGTCGACACGGCGGTGCGGAGAATCTCGTCCTGCCAGTCGGTGTCGGCGTCGCCAAGGAGGTTGGTGTCGATGCCCTTCGATTCGGCGAGTTTCTTAAGCTCTGACGCGTTGAGCGTATCGTATTTCTTGCGCACGGTCGACACCGTTACATCGCCGTTGTAGGAGAAGGTGGGGCGCTGTCCGCTGCTTCCCTTCTTGGTGGTGATGATCACCACACCGTTGCTGGCGCGCGATCCGTAGATGGCTGTTGCCGAGGCGCTCTTGAGCACGGTGAAGGTCTCAATGTCCGACGGGTTGATGTTAGCGAGGATGTTGCTCATGCCCGTTGCGGTGTTGTTGTCGATGACGAGTCCGTCGATGACATACAACGGGTCGTTACTGGCCGAGAGCGAGGCACCACCACGGATGCGGATCTGCGCTCCTGCGCCTGGCGATCCACCGTCGGTCTGCACATCCACACCGGCCACCTTACCTACGAGAAGGTCGGAGGCGTTGTTGGTTACGCCCTTCGTGAGCTCATCGGCCTTCATGACGGTCACCGATCCTGTGAGGTCGGCCTTCTTGGCCTTACCGTAACCGATGACCACCATGTCTTTCAACTGGGTGGCTCCGGCTTCCTTCATCACCACGTCGACGTTTTGCCCGGCCGTGACGGTGGCGGGCTCATAGCCAATAAATGAGATGGTGATGGTCGATTTGGGGTTGGCAGAAATGGTAAAGTTACCATTGGCGTCGGTGATGGCTCCGCCCTCAACGCCTGCCACACGCACGGTGGCACCGATAATGGGTTCTCCCGTGGCATCCTTCACATGTCCTTTCACGACAACCTGTTGCGCGAAAGCACTTGCCGAAAGGAACAAGCCGCCTGTAAGGGCTGCAATCCTCAAGGTGTTAGAGAATTTAACATGCTTCATGGTTCATATTGTTTAGGTTGATTAATAATTGTCTCGTCCGTTTGCCTACTGCTTGGAGTCTGCAAAAGAGGCCAGTTGTCCCACGCCTGCGTCCATAACAATATATAGGGTAGGGTTGGTGGCTATTCTCCTTGTTTCTCCAGGGCGAAAGGTAGATGTCGTTAGATTACAGTGCAAATTTACGACGCTTTGCCATAGGTTGATACTCCTTTTTTCATAAATCCGCCAAAATTCGTGTGCAAACGTTTGCATAATGCAAAAAGTTAAAATGGCAAAAAAGAGCATCAAGTTACTCATTATTGGCGTAAATTTGCAGCCGTAAGACCAGATATATGGATAAGAAGCAAGCTACTACGATGAAGGACATAGCCGAGCATTTCGGCGTGTCGGTCTCCACTGTCTCTCGCGCACTGAGCGGATGCAAAAAGGTGCGGCAGGAGAAGCGCGACGCCATCTGCGCCTACGCCAAGGAGCTCAACTTCTCGCCCAACGACCTGGCCCAATCGCTCAGAAACAATCGGCGACACGCCCTGAAGGTCATCGGCGTGATCGTGCCCGAGATAACCCATTACTACTTTGCGTCGGTGCTCACGGGCATCGAGGAGACGGCCTCCGAGCGTGGCTACCAAATAGTGATCACCATGAGCGGCGAGCACTATGAGCGCGAGCGACAAATCTGCCAGATGTTCGACACGGAGCCCGTGTGCGGCGTCATCATGTCGCAGGCCAAGGAAACCACACAGTACGACCATTTCCAGATGCTGCTCGACAAGGGCCTGCCACTGGTGTTCTTCGACCGCATCTGCACGGGCATCAACGCCAGCCTTGTGGTGGTCGACGACTACATGGGGGCGTTCAAGGCCGTGACGCACCTCATCGAAACGGGCTGCCGCCGCATAGCCTTCTATGGCATGGCGGGCAAGGCCGAGGTGGGCAAGAACCGCTACAACGGCTACCGCGACGCCCTGCTCAAGGCGGGTCTGAAGCCCGACGACTCGTTGGCCATCGTGTGCGACAACCGCAGCGACGCCGAGCGCCTCACACCCAACATCCTCAGGCGCGACGACCGACCCGACGCGTTCTTCTGCGTGAACGACGATACGGCCATCGGCGTGATGTACACGGCCAAGCGCATGGGATTCAACATTCCCGACGACGTGGCGGTGTGTGGATTCACCAACGGCAGCCGCGCCGTGGCATGCGACCCGCAGCTCACCACCGTGGAGCAGCGTGGCGTGGAGGTGGGGCGCGAGGCCGCCAACATCCTCATCGACAAGGTGGAGGGCCTGACCGACCCCGACAAGGTGGAGAAACGGGTGGTGAAAACCCGACTCGTAGTCAGAGGAAGCTCGAAATGACAATGTGGAATGTGAAGTGTGACAACCACACTGCACATCCGCAACAACATACGTACGAAAGTACGGAAATACGGAAATACATACGTTCGTAGGAACACCCCAGCCGCCGCAATGCGCGTTCGCCAACCACGATGGCGCATGGGCAAAACTTAGACCTAACAACAACCTAAACAATATCATGAAACAAAAAGAAGATTTAAGCTTTTGGAAGCTTTGGAACCTGAGCTTCGGCTTCTTCGGTGTGCAGATTGCCTACGCCCTGCAGAGCGCCAACATATCGAGGATATTCGCCACACTGGGAGCCGACCCCCACTCTCTCAGCTATTTCTGGATTTTGCCGCCGCTCATGGGCATCATCGTGCAACCCATCGTGGGAACGCTGAGCGACCGCACCTGGTGCCGATTCGGACGGCGAATACCCTACCTCTTCATCGGATCGGCTGTGGCCGTGGCGGTGATGTGCCTGCTGCCCAACGCGGGATCGCTTGGCATGGCCATGAGCACCGCCATGGTGTTCGGACTGGTGTCGCTGATGTTTCTCGACACGAGCATCAACATGGCCATGCAGCCCTTTAAGATGCTCGTGGGCGACATGGTGAACGAGCGGCAGAAGTCGTTTGCCTATTCCATACAGAGCTTCCTCTGCAACTCGGGCTCGCTGGCCGGCTACGTGTTCCCCTTCCTGTTTACCGCCTGCGGCATCGCCAACGAGGCGCCGAAGGGTGTGGTGCCCGACTCGGTGATCTTTTCGTTCTACATCGGAGCCATCATCCTCATCCTGTGTGTGCTCTACACCACGCTTACCGTGAAGGAATGGAACCCGAAGGAATATGCCGAATACAATGAGCGCAAGCCGGAGGCCGACGAGGAGAAGGCCGGGTGGATTACGCTGCTGCGCAACGCGCCGTCGACGTTCTGGAAGGTCGGACTGGTGCAGTTCTTCTGCTGGGCGGCGTTCATGTATATGTGGACCTACACCAACGGCACCATCGCCGACACCGTGTGGCACACCTCCGACGTGGCCTCGAAGGCTTACCAGGAGGCAGGCAACTGGGTGGGCGTGCTCTTCTTCTGGCAGGCGCTGGGAAGCGTGGTGTGGGCCGTGGTGCTGCCGCGCATCAAGAACGAGCGATGGGCCTACGCCATCAGTCTGCTCATCGGCGCCGTGGGATTCGCCATGGTGCCCTTCATCCACAACGAGAACCTGTTGGTGCTGCCCTATGTGCTCATAGGATGTGCGTGGGCCGCCATGCTCGCCATGCCGTTCGCCTTTGTGACCAACGCGCTGGAGGGCTACGGCCACAAGGGCGCATACCTCGGACTGTTCAACGGCACCATCTGCCTGCCGCAAATCGTGGCGGCCGCCTGTGGTGGCACACTGCTCGCCATGGTAGGATCGCACCAATACAACATGATGCTCGTGGCGGCAGCGCTGCTCGCACTCGGTGCCCTCAGCGTGTCGCTCATCAATAAGAACAACCCCCAAAACCTTACAATACAACAATGAACATTCTTTTCAACCTGCAATATGCCACGGTGTTTGGAGAGACGCTCCAACTGAACGTGGTGGACCGTAACGGCGCCAAGGCGCAAACCTACGGCATGAACATGACCGCCGACAAAACGTGGACTTGCCAGATGGCGGTCGACACGTCGGTGACCCACATCGACTATTACTTCAGCGTGGACCGCGGAGGCCAGGAGGAGCGGCACGAGTGGACCACCATCACCCACCGACTGGAGCTCAACGGCAAGAAGACCGACACCTACCTCGTGAGCAACCGGTGGCAAGACATTCCAGGCGACTCGTACCTCTACAGCTCGGCGTTCACCGACTGTGTGAACCGTCGCAACCACGGCCGAATGAAGGCGTCGGCCTACGCCAAGACGCTGCGCCTCGTGGTGCGCGCACCGCAACTGAGAGGCGGATGCCAACTGGCGGTGGTGGGCGAGGACAAGGCCCTGGGCCAATGGATTGCCGACAAGGCCGTGAGGATGGTGGAGCACAACCACAACGAATGGGTGGCCGACCTCAACCTCAGGGACTTTGCCAACGCCGGCACCACGGAGTTTAAGTTTGTGGCTTGGACCGACAAGGGCGACCTGCTCTGGGAAACGGGAGCCAACCGCCGCCTCGAACTGCCCATGGCCGACAACGGACAGATGGTGGTGAGGGAACTCGACCAGGCGTTCTTCGAGATCTACAATGAGCGACTGGCCGGCACGCTCATACCCGTGTTCTCGCTGCGCACACGGGGCAGCTTTGGCGTGGGCGACTTCGGCGACCTGAAGCGCATGGTCGACTGGGTGGCCGAAACCGAGCAGCGGGTGCTGCAGGTGCTGCCCATCAACGACACCACGTCGACACACACCTGGACCGACTCGTACCCCTACTCGGCCATCAGCATCTTCGCCCTTCACCCACAGTTTGTGGACCTTAGGCAGTTGCCGCCCATCGCCGACAAGAAGAAGGCGGCCGAGATGGAGGCGCTCAGAAAGAAGCTCAACGCCCTGAGCCAGATCGACTATGAGCAGGTGAACAACGCCAAGACCGAATACCTGCGCATCATCTTCAAGCAGGAGGGCGAGGCCGTGATGAAGACCACCCTCTTCCGCAAGTTTATGGCGGAAAATGAGCATTGGCTGGTGCCCTACGCACAATACTGCCATCTCCGCGACACGCTGGGGACGGTAGATTTCAGCCAGTGGAAGGGCCATGAGCAATGGCACGAGGCCGACCGCGGCGCGCTGAGAAACCCACGCACCGAGGAATACCGCGAGGTGGCGTTCTACTACTATGTGCAGTATGTGCTCCACAAGCAGATGCAGGAGGCACACGAGTATGCCAAGGCGAGGGGCGTGGTGCTCAAGGGCGACATTCCCATCGGCGTGAACCGCTGCGGATGCGACGTGTGGCACGAGCCGCAATACTTCAACCTCAACGCGCAGGCCGGTGCGCCGCCCGACGCCTTCTCCGTCAATGGACAAAACTGGGGATTTTCCACCTACAACTGGCAGCGCATGATCGACGACGGATGCCAGTGGTGGATACGCCGCTTCCAGAACATGGCCAAATACTTCGACGCCTACCGCATCGACCACGTGCTGGGATTCTTCCGCATCTGGGCCATCCCCATCACCTGCGTACACGGCCTGCTCGGACAGTTTGCGCCGGCACTGGCCATGTCGCGCGAGGAGATCGAGGGCTACGGACTGCACTTCCAGGAGCAACTGTTCACCACGCCGTTCATTGCCCGATGGGTGGTCGACCGCGTGTTCCGAGAGCATGCACAGGAGGTGATCGACACCTACCTCGACCATCAGCACGACGACATCTACGCCCTCAAGCCGCAATACGACACGGAGCGCAAGATTGAGGCGGCCTTCAAGGACAAGAACAGCGATGTGGACATCTGGATACGCGATGGGCTCTACGCCTTGGCGAGCGACGTGCTCTTCGTGCGCGACTACAACGACCCCAACAAGTTCCACCCGCGCATCACGGCGCAGCTCAACTTCATGTATGAGGCGCTCTACGACAGCGACAAGGAGAAGTTCAACCGCATCTACAACGATTACTACTATCGCCGCAACAACAACTTCTGGTACAACGAGGCCATGAAGAAACTGCCGGTGCTGGTGCAGGCCACACGCATGCTGGTGTGTGCCGAGGACCTGGGAATGGTGCCCGACTGTGTGGCGTGGGTGATGAACGAGCTGCGCATACTCAGCCTCGAACTGCAACAGATGCCGAAGGACCCGAAGCTCACGTTTGGCGACCTTGCACGCAATCCCTACCGCAGCGTGTGTACGCTCTCGACCCACGACATGCCGACCCTGCGACAGTGGTGGGACGAGGACTACAACCGCACGCAGGACTATTACGCCTCGAAGCTCTACCGCGGCGGAGCGGCACCCCACCCGCTGCCGGGGTGGCTGGCCAAGGAGATCGTGGCCGACCAACTGTCGTGCCCATCGATGCTCTGCGTGCTCTTGCTGCAAGACTGGATGGCCATCGACGAGCAGCTGCGCCTGCCCGACGCAGGCGCCGAGCGCATCAACATTCCCGCCAACCCACACCACTACTGGCGCTACCGCATGCACATCAACATCGAGGACCTGCTGGCCAACACACCTTACAACAACACAATCAAGGACCTCATCACGGAGGCCGGACGACACCTGAACAACAAATAAAACCATCATCATGACGCGCAAAGACATCCTACTTCTCGCCATGGCGCTGCTGCCCATGGGCGCCGCGGCGCAAACCGTCACATCGCCCAACGGCAACGTGGTAGTGACCTTCTCGCTCTCGCCCAAGGGGCAGCCCACCTACGAGATGCAATACAAGGGGAAGGCGGTGTGCAAACCATCGCACCTCGGACTGGAGCTCGCCAAGGACAAGCACGCCTCGAAGGGCATGGACGAGACCGACCTCATGGACGGATTTGAGGAGACCAACCACCGCACATCGACCTTCGACGAGACGTGGAAGCCGGTGTGGGGCGAAACGGCCACCATCAGAAACCACTACAACGAGATGGCCGTGGACCTGCATCAGCCGGCCACCAAGCGAAACATCACCATACGCTTCCGTGTGTACGACTATGGCATGGGACTGCGCTACGAGTTTCCGCAACAGCAGGAGCTCAACTACTTCGTCATCAAGGAGGAGCACACGCAGTTTGCCATGGCAGGCGACCACACGGCCTACTGGATTCCGGGCGACTACGACACGCAGGAGTATGAATACCAGATCACGCCGCTCACCGGCATCAGGGCCGTCATAGCCAAGAACCGCGAGGCGTATAAGGGCAACTCGTCGACGACGGTGTTCTCCGACACGGGCGTGCAAACGTCGCTCCAGATGAAAACCAGCGACGGCCTTTACATCAACATCCATGAGGCGGCATGCATAGACTATCCCACCATGCACCTCAACCTCGACGAGAAGAACCTCGTGCTCGAGTCGTGGCTCACGCCCGACGCCGTGGGACGGAAGGGATTCATACAGACGCCGTTCAACACGCCCTGGAGAACGGTGCTCGTGAGCGACGACGCACGCGACATGCTGGCCTGCAAACTGACGCTCAACCTCAATGAGCCGTGCAAGATCGAGGACACGTCGTGGATACACCCCACCAAGTACTGCGGAGTGTGGTGGAACATGATTGTTGGAACGAAGACCTGGAGCTACACCAACGATTACCCGTCGGTAAGGCTCGGCGTGACCGACTACTCGAAATGCAAGCCCAACGGCACACACGGCGCCACCACGGCGGAGGTGAAACGCTACATCGACTTCGCGGCGAAGAACGGCCTGCAAGAGGTGCTCGTGGAAGGATGGAACGTGGGATGGGAAGACTGGTTCGGGCACCAGAAGCTCGACGTGTTCGACTTTGTGACGCCCTACCCCGACTTCGACATCAAGGCGCTCAACGACTATGCCCACGCCAAGGGGGTGAAGCTCATGATGCACCACGAGACATCGAGCTCGGCGCTCAACTATGAGCGACACATGGAGGAGGCGTTCAACCTCATGAACCGCTACGGCTACGACGCCGTGAAGACGGGCTACGTGGGCGACATCATCCCACGCGGCGAGTACCACTACTCGCAACTGATGAACAACCACTACCAACGGGTCGTGGAAACGGCTGCCAAGCACCACATCATGGTCAACGCACATGAGGCCACACGACCCACGGGCATCTGCCGCACATGGCCCAACCTCGTGGGCAACGAGAGCGCCCGAGGCACGGAGTACGAGGCGTTTGGGGGCAGTGTGGCCTACCACACGGTGATGCTTCCGTTCACCCGCCTGCAGGGCGGTCCGATGGACTACACGCCGGGCATCTTCGAGACGCGACTCGCCGACTGGAGCAACAACAAGAGCTTTGTGCACTCCACGCTCTGCGGACAACTGGCGCTCTACCTCGTGATGTACTCGCCGCTGCAGATGGCAGCCGACCTGCCTGAGCACTACGAGAAATACGACGACGCATTCCAGTTTATTCGCGACGTGGCGTGCGACTGGGACGACTCGCGCTACCTTGAGGCCGAGCCTGCCAAATACATCACCGTGGCGCGCAAGGCCAAGGGCACCGACAACTGGTTTGTGGGCGGAAAGACGGGCGAGGACGCCCATACCGCCGTGGTGCGACTCGACTTCCTCGACAAGGGGCGACGCTACGACTGCGCCATCTACCAAGACGCCAAGGAGGCCGACTACGAGAAGAACCCGAAGGCTTACCACATTCTGCACAAGACCGTGAAGAAGGGCGATGTGCTGAAAATCAAGGAGGCGCGCGGCGGCGGTTTCGCCGTGTCGCTGATGGCCAAGTAACACCCATACGCTACCCATAACATGAAAGTAAGATACTTATTGACCGTAATCTTTGCCGCCATGATGACATGGAACGCCAACGCCCAAGGGCGATTTAACGAGATGGAATATGGCAAGACGCAAACCGTGTTCCACCTCAACGCACCCTCCATGCCGAAGGTGCGCATCTACAAGGACGCGCAGGGAGGCAAACCCATCAAGACGGTGAAGATGCGGGCCTTGGGAAACAACCGCTGGGAGGCCATCCTCAAGGGCGACCTGGCTGGACGGTTCTACACCTTCGACATGGGCCTTGGCGAATGTCCGGGAACGTTCGCCAAGGCCGTGGGCGTGAACGGCAACCGAGGCGCCATACTCAACATGGCCGACACCGACCCCGAGGGATGGAGCCACGACCGACGACCCGCGCTGGCCTCGCCCGCCGACCTCGTGATCTACGAACTGCACATGCGCGACTTCTCCATCAGCGCCACGTCGGGGTTGCAGCACCAGGGAAAGTACTTGGCACTCACAGAGCCCCGCGCCATCGACTACCTGAAGCGGTTGGGCGTGAACGCCATCCATTTCCAACCGTTGTTCGACTATGCCTCGGTCGACGAGATGCAGCTGCAACGGCCGCAGTTCAACTGGGGCTACGACCCGAAGAACTACAATGTGCCGGAGGGTAGCTACGCCACCGACCCCTACAAGCCGGCGGTGCGCATACGCGAGATGAAGGCCATGGTGCAGGCGCTCCACAAGGCAGGCATACGCGTCATCTTCGACGCCGTGTACAACCACACGTTCGACATCGACGGAAGCAATTTCCAACGCACCTATCCCGACTATTACTACCGCAAGACGGCCGACGGACGCTACTCCAACGGGTCGGGCTGCGGCAACGAGACGGCCTCGGAGCGGCCGCTGATGCGCGAGTTTATGATAGAGAGCGTGAAATACTGGATCAACGAGTTCCACATCGATGGCTTCCGCTTCGACCTCATGGGCGCGCACGACATCGAGACGATGAACGCCATACGAGCCGCCGTCGACGAGATCGATCCTTCGATCTATATCTACGGCGAGGGATGGAGCGCCGGAGCGTGCGCCTACCCGCAAGACCAGTTGGCCGTGAAGGCGGCGGCCTACAAGCTCCACGGCATAGGGGCGTTCAGCGACGATATGCGCGACGCCCTGCGCGGACCGTTCAGCGACGACACCAAGGGGGCGTTCCTCGTCGGCTTAGGGGGCGAGGAAGAGAGCCTGAAGTTTGGCATCGTGGGCGGCATAGCCCATCCGCAGGTCGACATGGCGCGGGTGAACTACGACCACAAGCCGTGGGCCAAGGAGCCGACGCAACAGATAAGCTACGTGAGCTGTCACGACGACATGTGCCTGGTGGACCGCCTGAAGGCGACCATGCCGGGATGGAACGACGCCACGCGAAGCTACGCCGACCGCGAGGCGGAGCTCATACGCCTCGACCTGCTGGCACAGACGGCGGTGTTCACGTCGCAGGGTGTGCCGTTCATCTTGGCGGGCGAGGAGATGCTGCGCAACAAGAAGGGGGTGCACAACAGCTATGCGTCGCCCGACAGCATCAACGCGATCAACTGGGACAACCTGAGGCGTTACCCCGAGGTGTTTGAGTATTACCGCGGATTGATCGGCCTGCGCAAGCACCATCCGGCTTTCCGCCTGGCCAAGGCCGACGCCGTGAGGGAGCACCTGGAGTTTATGGCCTCCGACCACTGTCTGGTGGCCTTCCGCCTGAAGAACCTGGAGGGCATCGACAGCTGGAACGACATCATCGTAGCGCTCAACGCGAACAAGGAGCCGAGATCGATCGTCCTTCCACAAGGCCACTACTACGTGGCGTGCTGCAACGGTGTGGTCAACGAGGAGGGCATCGGCATGCCCATCAAGGGCCAGGCTACGGTCGACGCCCAATCGGCACTGATACTCTACCGGAAGTAAAGCTGAAACAACAATGATTAAGATTATGAAGAAAAAACTGATATCACTAATGATGCTTATGAGTGCAATGAGCATGAACGCAGCGGTGGGGGTCGACCGCATTGAGCCCTCCAACTGGTATGTAGGCATGAAAGACGCCTCGCTGCAACTGATGGTGCACGGCAAGGATGTGCGCAGCGCCGACGTGGAAGTGAGCTACCCGGGGGTGCGCATCGATTCTATCGCACGCCTCGACTCGCCCAACTATCTCCTCGTCTACCTCAACCTCAAAGGGGCCAAGGCGGGCGAGATGACGCTGTGCTTCAAGCAGGGCAAGCAGACCAAGAAGGTGAAATACCTGCTGAAAGACCGCGACATGGCGGGCGACAAGCGCATGGGATTCTCCAACGCCGATGTGCTCTACATGCTCATGCCCGACCGATTTGCCAATGGCAACCCACACAACGACGCCTTCAAGACCATGCGCGACAAGACGTGCGACCGCACGGCGCCAAGCCTGCGACACGGAGGCGACATGGAGGGCATTCGCCAGCATCTCGACTACTTCAAGGACCTCGGCGTGACGGCGCTGTGGTTCACGCCGTTGCTCGAAAACGACGGCCCCAACGATGGGGCACATTCTACCTACCACGGCTACGCCACCACCAACTACTACCGGGTGGACCCGCGATTCGGCACCAACGAAGAGTATAAGCGGCTCGTCGACGAGGCGCACAGCAAGGGTCTGAAGGTGGTCATGGACATGATCTTCAACCATTGTGGCATAGACCATCCGTGGGTGGCCGACATGCCATCGAAAGACTGGTTTAACACGCCAGAATGGCTCGCACCGGAAAACCAGACGGCGGCGCATCAGAAGAAACTGGGTACCATCGACGGCACCGCCAAAGTGAACGACAAGTACTTGCAAACGAGCTACAAGCTCACGCCAGTGCTCGACCCCTACGCCAGCCAGGTGGACCTCAAGGAAACGGTAGACGGGTGGTTCGTGCCTACCATGCCCGACCTCAACCAGCGCAACCCGCACGTCATGAGGTATCTCATACAAAACAGTGAGTGGTGGATAGAGACCGTGGGCATCGACGGCATCCGCATGGACACATACCCCTACGCCGACCGCGACGGCATGGCGCTATGGATGAAGACGCTCAACAACGAATATCCCAACTTCAACACCGTGGGAGAGACGTGGGTGACGGAGCCGGCCTACACCGCCGCATGGCAGAAAGACAGCAAACTGTCGGAGAAGAACAGTTACCTCAAGACGGTGATGGATTTTGCCTTCTTCGACCGCATCAACCAGGCCAAGAACGAGGAGACCGACGGATGGTGGCAGGGATTCAACCGAATCTACAACGCGCTCTGCTACGACTATCTCTACCGCGACCCGCATCATGTGATGGCGTTCATCGAGAACCACGACACCGACCGGTTCCTCGGCAACGGCCGCGACTCGCTGGCGCTGAAACAGGCGTTGGCATTGCTGCTCACCATCGACCGCATACCGCAGCTCTATTATGGCACGGAGGTGCTCATGAACGGCACGAAGGAGGTGACCGACGGCAATGTGAGGCGCGACTTCCCCGGTGGATTCCCCGGCGACGAGCACAACGCCTTCACTCAGCAGGGACGCACGAAGGAGGAGAACCAGATGTTCAACTGGATCAGTCGTCTGCTCCACTGGCGACAGGGCAACGAGCTCATCACCAAGGGAAAGCAAACGCAGTTTATTCCGCAGGACGGGGTGTATGTCGTGGCGCGCACACTGCCGGGAAGGGCGGTGCTCACCATCGTGAACGGCACGTCGCACCAACGCAAGATGCACACACAGCGCTACCAGGAGGTGCTCCAAGGGGCCAAGCAGGCCAACAACATCCTCACACGACGCACCATCGACCTCACAAAGGACATCACGCTGGCGCCAAGGGCCACCATGGTGCTCGAGATCAACGCACAGCAATAAAATAACATGAAACCGTCTATGAACAAGAAATTATCATCATTGGTGGCAGCACTGGCCCTACCCGCAGCTCTCATGGCGCAGGGATGGCCAGCCAACCACCAGGGCGTGATGCTGCAAGGATTCTACTGGAACAGCTTCGACGCCTCACACTGGAAAAACCTGGAGAGCCAAGCGGATGAACTCGCACAGTATTTCAACCTCGTGTGGATTCCGCAGAGTGGCAACTGCGGAGGCGAATCGATGGGATACGACGACCTCTACTGGTTCAACAACTACCAGAGTGCCTTCGGATCGGAACAGGAGCTGCGGTCGATGATCGGCAAGCTCAAGCAGAAAGGAATAGGAACCATCGCCGACGTGGTGATCAACCACAGAAAGACGCTCACCAACTGGGTCGACTTCCCAAAGGAGACGTACCAAGGAAAAACCTACCAACTGTTGTCGACCGACATCTGCAAGGACGACTGCGGCGGACAGACGGCCTCATGGGCCGCCGCCAACGGATATGCGCTCAGCAACAACAACGACACGGGCGAGGGGGTGACGTTTGCACGCGACCTCGACCATAACAGCGCTAACGTGCAGAAGAACGTGAAGGCGTATCTCCACTTCCTCCTCAACGACATGGGGTATGCGGGCGTGCGCTACGACATGGTGAAGGGCTACGCGGCCAAGTTTACGGCACTCTACAACGCCGACGCCAAACCAACGTTCTCGGTGGGCGAGTATTTCGATGGTAACAAACAACTGCTCACCAACTGGATCAATGGCACGAAGGTGAACGGGGTGATACAGAGCGCGGCGTTCGACTTCAACACTCGATATGCCGTGCGCGACGCCACAAACTATAGCAACTGGACCAAGCTCGACCACGACGGACTGGCCACCGATCCCACCTACGCGCGATACGCCGTGACCTTCGTGGAGAACCACGACACCGAACGGCGGTCAGCCTCGGAGCAGCAAGACCCCATCAAGCGCGACACGCTGGCGGCTAACGCCTACATCCTCGCCATGCCGGGTACGCCCTGTGTGTTTCTCAAGCATTGGATCGACTGCAAGGCCGACATCAAGAACATGATTCTGCTGCGTAACCTCACGGGCATCAACAACCAGAGCGCATGGAAACGCAACGGCAGTAGCGTGGCACGATACATATTCACCACTACGGGAACGAAGGGACGACTGCATGTGGCTGTGGGATCGTCGGCCAACACCTACTCGCCCGACGCCAACACATGGGCGCTCGCAGCCGAAGGGCACCACTACCGTTACTTCCTGGAGCGCACCATGCAAACGGCGTGGACTTCGCTGCCCTCGGGCCATTATGATGAGGGGGCGACGGTGACGCTCAGGGCCATCTCCACAGACAAAAACGCACAATTGGTTTACACGCTCGACGGAACAGACCCCACCAGCCAAAGCACACGCGCAAACAACGGCGCCACGCTGCGCCTGCCGGAGGGAAACACCACGCTGAAGGTGGCGCTGCTCACGGGCGGAAAGGTGCTGGGCACCGTCACCAGGACTTATCAGGTGGAAGCGTTCAAGCCTTACGACATCAGCGTTAACGTCAACACCGACGCCGTGGGATGGACGTCGATGTATGTGTGGTCGTGGGGTGGCGACGGATCGCACAACCCCACAGCAAAGAGCTGGCCAGGCGACCGAGTAACGACCACCACCAAGCTCGACGGCAAGACGTGGTACACGCTCCACTACGCAATCAATGCGAAGGACGATTATGTGAACTTCGTGTTCAACAGCAGCAACGGATCGGTGCAGACAGCGAATGTGCAGAATGTGAAACGCACATCCTATCTCGTTGTTACGGCAAGCAAGGATGCCAGCGGACATTACCTCGTGAAGGATGTGAGCGACAAGTACGCCACGGCCATCGCACCCATCACAACGGCCAAAGCCCATCGACCCACCACGGTGACAAGCATCGACGGTCGCACGCTACGACGCTTCAGCACCTACGTAGACGCTGCGGAGGCCACAACCGGACTTCCCGCCGGCCTCTACATCGTAAACGGCGCCAAGGTGGCAAAGCCATAAGCCTCTCGCACAGGTGGTGAACGCTCCGCCTATGAGGCAAGAAAAAACACATGAGAGGTTATAAAAAAGAAAGCTCCCCAAGCCGGCCCTGTGGCTGACTTGGGGAGCACTGTTAGAAGAGGGTTAGAGACAACTGTTCAGGCCGAGGGTGGTGGCCACGGCGGTGAGGATACTCAGCGCCAGTTGCACAATATTCTTCCAGGTTTGACGAGATAGTTTCATGATGCGTGTGTTAGTGTTGTTAGATGTGAGACGAATGGGTTACGCCTTGGGATCGGTGGGAGTCTTAGCGTCGACCACAGCGTTCTTGGGAGCCTCCTTGGCGGTGACGCCCTGGAGCAAATCCTTCACATAGTTGCCGGCGCGGCGGTTCTTGTCCGTCACCTGACCGTTGCCCACGAAGTGGATCTCGGGAGCGAAGAGCACACGGAAGTTCTTCACGTTCTGCGCTCCAAACTCGGCGCTGGTGGCGGCGGCAACGGTGTTTATGCCCACCTTAAACGCGCCGATGCCATCGAGCACCACCTTCTGCGAGTTCTGCAAATGCTGCTTCATAGCCTCTGAGGCCCCTGCGAGCACCGCCAACACATCAGCGTAGGTCACGGTGGTGGCGTGCGAGATCTCGGAGGCGAGATCCTTGGTCGACACGGTGTTGAGGATGACGCTGCGGCCATACCACTTGCCATAGTTCTTGTTACCCTCGCGCTTCTCCTGATACTTACGATAAAATACTGCCATAATTGTTTTTCTGTGTTTTAAGGTTAATAATGATTGTGAGTGTTTGTGTTGATACCGTAGCATGCGCCCCGCGGTGGCGTCGCCTTGGTTTTAACGATTGCAAAGGTAGTGGGTTTAGCGAAAAGCACCAAACGGCAAAAGGAAAGGTAGCAAGCCACGCCCAACCCCAAACGCCCGAGCATCCAGCCCCAAGCATGCCCAGCCCCACCCATGCCCGAGCATCCAGCCTCCCCCACCCCTTTCGAAAGCCAAACCCTCCACCCCGCGAAAGCCAAAACCCTCCCACCCCTTTCGAAAGCCAAACCCTCCCACCCCGCGAAAGCCATTTTCGGGCGCATATTTGCGCCCGCCAAGAACCCGCCAAGCGCCCGCCAAGCCCCGCACCCCCACAAAAAAAGCGCCTCCCGGCAAGCCTGTCATCCAGGCCTCCGTGAGGCGCTTTGTTATAGCTATGTAGAAGCCTTACTTGGCGTAGGCCACCGATCGTGTCTCTCGGATCACGGTGATCTTCACCTGTCCGGGGTAAGTCATCTCGTTCTGGATCTTCTCAGCGATCTCAGAGCTGAGCTTTGTGCTCTCGTCGTCGTTCATCTTATCGGCACCCACGATGACGCGCAGCTCGCGACCCGCCTGGATGGCGTAGGTCTTGGTAACGCCGGGGTAACTCATGGCGATGGCCTCAAGGTCGTTGAGACGCTTGATGTAAGCCTCCACGATCTCGCGACGGGCACCGGGACGGGCACCAGAGATGGCGTCGCACACCTGCACGATAGGAGCCAGCAGGGTGGCCATCTCCACCTCGTCGTGGTGGGCGGCGATAGCGTTCACGATATCAGGTTTCTCCTTATATTTCTCAGCGATCTTAGCACCGAGCAGAGCGTGCGGCAGCTCACTCTCCTCATCGGGCACCTTACCGATATCGTGGAGCAGTCCGGCGCGCTTAGCCTTCTTCGGGTTCAGTCCGAGCTCGGCGGCCATCACAGAGCAGAGGTTAGCGGTCTCGCGGGCGTGCTGCAAGAGGTTCTGTCCGTAGGATGAGCGATACTTCATCTTTCCCACGATGCGGATGAGCTCAGGGTGCAGACCGTGGATGCCGAGGTCGATGGCGGTGCGCTTACCGGTCTCGATGATCTCGTTGTCGAGTTGCTTCTTCACCTTGGCCACCACCTCTTCGATGCGTGCGGGGTGGATGCGACCGTCGGCCACGAGCTGGTGGAGCGCCAGGCGGCACACCTCACGACGCACGGGGTCGAAGGCCGAGATGATGATCGACTCGGGCGTGTCGTCGACGACGATCTCGGTGCCTGTGGCGGCCTCGAGGGCGCGAATGTTACGACCCTCACGACCGATGATGCGGCCCTTCACCTCATCGTTGTCGATATGGAACACGCTGACGGAGTTTTCGATGGCGGTCTCCGTGGCCACACGCTGGATGGTCTGTATGACGATCTTACGTGCCTGTTGGTTGGCGTCGAGCTTAGCCTGGTCCACAATCTCGTTGATGTAGCTTGCGGCGTCCATCTTTGCCTTGTCCTTCATGCTCTCCACGAGGCGGTTCTTAGCCTCCTCGGCCGAGAGGCCCGAGAGTTCCTCGAGCTTGGCGCGCTCCTGCTCCTGCATCTTCTCGAGGTCGGCCTGCTTCAGGGCGAGCAGTTTCTTCTCGTTCTCGATGCGCTGCTGCGCCTGGTCGTTCTCCTGCTTGCGGCGTCCGAGTTCCTCCTGGCGCTGGTTGAGCTGCAGCTCACGTTGCTTGAGCTTGTTCTCGCTCTGCTGGATCTTCTGGTTGCGCTGCTGCACCTCCTTCTCCAGCTCGCTTTTCTTGTTGAGGAACTTCTCCTTCACCTCGAGGAGTTTCTTCTCCTTAATAACATCGGCCTCCTTCTGGGCCTTCTCCATCATATCTCTGTATTTCCCGTCGAGGAGATGGCGAGAAACAAGATAACCCGCCACGACGATAACCAAAGCGACGATGGCGGTTACGATTATTGTTGTCATGAATTTATGGTTGTTAATTGATGTTTCATATTCTCACGTCATCGTTGGCGCGCTCATTTTTCCTTCAGCACGGCCTCGATCTCAGAAGTCAGCTTGGTGAGAATATCATCGTAGGGTTTGGTGTCATTGCGCTTGAGCTCTTTCTGCAGCCTCAAGCCAAGGTCGATCATGGCGAAATAGGTGATCTCCTTGTCGCCCTTCATGCCTTTGAAATTGGAAAAATAGGCATTGAGGAGCTCGTTGATGAGTTCCGCGTCCTTACGGTACAGCGGCTCCTCATCGCGCGGAACCCGCACCATGATATCGGTGTCATAGATATGCAACCGTATGTTGATTTTATTCTGATCTGCTTCTGCCATCACTACCTGTTACTGTTGTTCACTGAGCAGCGTGATACACTTGTCGACGTCTCGTATGAGCTTGTTCACCTTGCGCTTGGCGGTGTCGAGGTCGGTGTCGCTCACCTCGAGCATGCGAGCCGTCTTCAACGACTTGTAATCGTTCTGGAGTTGGCGCACCTCAGCCTGCAGGCGCCTGATCTCGGCGTCGCGCTCGTCGACCATGGCGTACAGTTCGCCGTTCTCCTTCACCACGTCGTGATACTGGAGAATCATCTGTCTGACGCGTGTGGCGAATGTATCTATGATCTTCTCGTTGGCATCCATTACGATACAATTTTCTGCAAAATTAAAACATTATCCTGAATAATCCAAATGTTTCACACGAATAAGATGCCGAAAATAATTGTTTTTCGGGTAGTTATTGAAGGAACGGCCCCCACAGAAGGCCCGCCCACCGCTTGCCACGGGAAGCGCCCTTCCTGTCCCAAGCGCGCCCAGCGCCCGCCTTCTCATCCAGCCCCGAACACGAGCGCCTGCATCCAGCTTCCACACCTGCGAAAGCCATTTTCGGGCGCATATTTGCGCCCGTCTGCCTATCCAGCCACAGGAAACGCCCTTCCTGTCCCAAGCACCCCGAGCGCCCGCCTTCTCATCCAGCCCCGAACGCCCGAGCGTCTGCATCCAGCTTCGCCACCTGCGAAAGCCATTTTCGGGCGCATATTTGCGCCCGTCTGCCTATCCAGCCACAGGAAACGCCCTTCCTGTCCCAAGCACCCCGAGCGCCCGCCTTCTCATCCAGCCCCGAACGCCCGAGCGTCTGCATTCAGCTTCCACACCTGCGAAAGCCATTTTCGGGCGCATATTTGCGCCCGTCTCCAGTTTCAAGCCGCGTCTCCTATGGGTCGCCTCCAGCTCCAAGCCGCTTGCTTGTGCCAGCCAGCCTGGAGCGCCTGTGTCAGCCCTTAGATCAGCCGTCCCGAGAACATCACTTTCTTAATGTCCTCCTCATGGTCGAAGATGAAGCGTGCCACGATAGAGCTCAGGATGGCCGAGGTGGAGAGCTTCTCCGGTCCACAATACTTCATTCTATCGAGCACGTTCTTCAGCGACTCGTCGATATAGATCGTGGCCAACTTGCCACCACCGTCCTTATACTGCTTCGCCATGTCGAGGAACAGATCCCATGAGTCGCGCGAGTCATCCTTCACGATGGTGTATTCCTTCATCGTGTTCTCCTTCGGGCGACGACCACGGGGAGCGCGCTCGGGCTGTGCGGGAGCGGCTTGCTGCACCTGTGCCTGCGGCGCCTGTTGTGTCGGCTGTGCGGGAGCGGCCTGTTGCGTCTGCGTCTGTGCCTGCGGAGCCTGCTGCACCGTCTGCTCTGCCGCCACCTCGTTGTTCTCGTTCTCGGATGTATATGAATTGTCGTCGTTCTCGTCGTTGAGCTTCGTCACGTCCACCTGAGCCTTCATGGCAGGCTCAGCCGTACCGTTCTGCAACGTGTGCACCAGTCCTTGGATGCCGCCAGGCAGCACGACGCGTGTCTTTTGTTTGTTTGCCATAAGTATGATAGTGAAATATGTTGTGAATAATATGATTATCGTTCCTTCCTTCTCCCGCCGTTACAGCGCCGGGGCAAGCCATGCCGCCTCACCACGATGGCGAGTCGTTGGTTACTCCTTCATGCGTCGAATCATGAAGTCGAAGGCGGGCTTCACCGCCTCACGCTGCGCCGCCGTGATCTCCACCGTGTTGATACGCTTCAGTGCGGCGCGTGCCGTGATGCGCGGCGTGACGGCGCCCAACTGCTTGAAGATAGCATCGGTCTGCTTCCACATGTCGAGTTCGTTCTTCGTACCGATACGCACGTCGATGCGGTTAGGCACAAAAAACAGTTTCGCCGTCATCTCCGGTGTGTGCTGTCGCAGTGCGTTGATCACCTGCACGAACGTACCCGTGGAGTCGAGCGTCTTCTCCTCGTACTCATACGGACACACGATGAAGTCGGCGTTGGTGAACATCGGCACCAGTCCGTCCTCCGACACGTTACCCGGCGAGTCGAACAGCACATAGCCCTCGGTGTTCGACGCCGAGTCCATCAACTGCTGCATGGTCTCTGGGTCCTGCACATCGAAGTCCTGCACCACGTAAGGCTCCTCTTGTCCTTCATAGAGCTCCATATCTTTTCGTCGCTGCATCTTAATGGTTTTCTGCAGGTCGGTATCGATCACACACACATCCTGTTTTTTCCAGGCCAGATAGTTAGCGAAGAGTATGCACAGCGTCGATTTTCCCACGCCACCCTTCTGATTGGCAAAAATAATCTTCCTATTCTTCATGATCCTCAATTGCTTATTATAATAAATCGGTGAAAGGAAAGGGGAACCGCAGAGCAATACCCCCTTGAGCCCTAACGAACCCTGCTGAGCCCCAAAGCCCCCAAAAAGAGCCGTAAAGACCGCCAAGCCCCAAAGCTCCCTCCAAAAAGAGCTTTAACGAACCCCAGAGCCGTAAAGACCCCCAGAGCCCTCTTGTTCTGCGAAAAGCATTTCTGGCGCATATTTGCGCCAGCCACCCGCCAGTTTGGCCAGCCACCCGCCAGTTACGCGAGCCTCGTGCCTTCCCGCCTCTTGCGCCCTTCCGAGCGTCCTTTGCAAAAGCCCCTGTGGCGAGGCCGAAACAGCCTCTTTCCCGATTACCCTGCAAATATACACATTATTATTTATCTACGCAAACAAATCTTTATTTTTTAGCTTTTTAATTTATTCCTTTATTCATTCTTACATATCTTTATGCTTTTATTTTTCTATACTAATATTTCTTTGCATCTATATTCTTTTATTTTAATGTTTTTCGGTTTATTTATGCTAATGTTTCTTTATTTCTTTATTTGCTTATTTGTTTGTTTGTATATATTCATCGCCTTTTATTCTTTTATTTGTTTATATGTTTATTCATCGTCTATAATTATTTATTTTCATATGTTTTTATTTATTTATATATAGGAAGGTTTTCAAGTGTTCGATATTTATTTATACATTAAAATACCAACAACCAAAATCGCGGCAACCAACAACCAATCTTCAAACCTTATAGAACCGTAACCGCATCTCATACACAAGAGAAGCCCACCACCCCATCGCGAGGCTAACCACATCCCGCGTCTCAAACTGCCAAACAGCAAGCCAAACCCCCAAAAACGCCCCAAAAAGCCATCATTTCCCCCGAAACAGCTCATACCAACCAACCATCACGCATCCGAATACACAAAAAAGCTTCATCTGGCCTCCTAAAACGCCCTGACACACAAAAACTAACAACAACAAAAACATCTCATTACCCTCCATTATTATTTATTTATATATATGTTTGTTTAATTAAAGATATCGTAACAACCTAAATATTAAAACATTATAGCTTCCATAATCTTCCCTCAAAAAAATACCGGGCGCATATTTGCGTCCATTTCGTGGTTTCCAACCACACAAAACGTTTCTTCCGATAACGCGAGGATATGCGCACCCGAGGGGTCATAAGCTCATATTCCAGGGCATAGCCCAGGATGGCCTTTGGGTTTTACAAACGCCATAAAAGGACAAAAGCATAGAATAGAAAGCCGCTGTCCTTACAGAGTCTGTTGCCTAACGCTACGATCCTTTCAGCCCAACTGCCAATCCATATTTCATCTATGCATTTCCATATCTCATCTATGGAATTAACAGAAGAACCCCCCAAAAAAAAGAACTCAACAACCATTTATATATATAATAAAACAAAAAGACATTTATTTATTTTAACCGTATTTTTGCGGGTCCAAATTCAAAATAACAGATTATCTAAACATAATTATTGATTTGCTTCTTTATATATTTATTTGCTTGGATAGGTATTTATCCATTCTTTTATTTATTTGTTTTGATAACATAATATTTGTTTATGTATTTATTCTGTTATTCTTATCTATATTTATTTGTTTATACTTTTATTCTTGCACTTATTTCTTTATTTGTGTCTATATATGTTTATGCTCAAGAAAGAAAATATAGCCATTATTTATTTCTTTATTTTGTTATTCATATATATAGTTCATTAAAAAGATAAAAAGATAAAAGGATAAACAAACAAAAATACAAAGAAACATGCCTAACGGCGACAAAAACATGAAAAGAACTCCTCGCTTTACGAACTCAACAGCTCTGAACATTCAAATCTCAGACCACCTGTTCATAGGTCAAGCAACCCTCTGAACCACATTTCACTTACGCATCTCACATGAATCGCACCCAAAAACACAAGTGAAATGAACAAAACGTATCGTAAAACATATCGCAAAACGATAGTACCCACAAAGAAAAAGCGCTCGAAATTCGAAGTTCCACAAACGCATAAAGACACCAAGAGCCACACACAATGAACTGGAGAAAACATAGAAGCCCTCTTATAAAACCACATATTCTCATAAGAACGTTAGCAAAGAAATACCAAAGCAGCTTAACCACCCTACCCTAAACCATCGTTTTTCTATTCCTCATAAGAACATGGTTTACCAAAAGGCAACGCTGCTTAGTAATCTGATGATCAACAAACCTACATTTTACTATGACGAAAAAGCCAAAACCCAGATAATATTTCCTCACTCTTCACAAAGCGCATCCCTCTCCCACCCCACTCCAAAATCTCAAAAATCATCATAAGCTCCATCATAGCTCTATCTTAACACCACCAAAAAAACCAAAAAACCACCACGAGAACACCCCCTAAAACCGCACATCCCCCTACCCTCCGAAAAAAAACGCTTCTCAAAACACTAAAAATCCCATAACCGCCTATCCTTCAACACAATAACAAAAAAACTAATGACAATATAAACCATACAACCAGAAAGTGAAACGCAGAAAACCATCCAGAAAGCTTCCTCATGTAAAGAGAGGTATGCGAAAAGAAAAAACCTTCATAGAACCTTTCTCATTTCAATCGAGGTATGCGAAAAGAAGTTCGGTCGCATATTTGCGACCGTCCCGGAGTCACCCCCTTTCCTTAGCAACAGAAGCCTGCCCCCCAGACCGTCCGAGAACGTCACTTTGAGACTTATCATAGTAGACAGAGCCACTATCGCGACTTCACCTGAGCCCATTTAAGAGCCCGTTATTTTTCATCTTAAAATTTAGTTTATGGTAAGCAAGTCGTCATAAGGGCCGAAAATGACCA
>ERZ779660.173-NODE-173-length-38013-cov-16.866537_pt1 | contig 38013 bp, 32 predicted proteins | sample MGYA00511906_ERZ779660 | MGnify/ENA primary metagenome ERZ779660 (study PRJEB29588, sample SAMEA2156906) | human gut metagenome | biome: human gut; feature: human-associated habitat; material: faeces | place: Denmark | collected 2008/2010 ... | reverse complement strand
TATCTTTGTGCACGTCAAGACCACATACTGATTTCATAGGCTTGCATATTTGGGGTTAAAATTCTTCCCAAAGATAAATATAATTTGTGACTTAGATCACGTTGATGCAAGATTTTAGGTATGTCGGTCTTGACATTTTAACGCAAGCAGCGAGCACTCGGAGATATTTATTTCTGTTTTTTATCCCAACTGGCTTATAATTCGGAAATTTTATCTAAATTTGTAGTCATAAGACCAATTTGTTATCTTTTGTTATTATGCCAAAATCGAGATTTTATATATTCGTTATGCTGCTGGCATTCCTACAGTTGGGGTGCTCCACAGGCAACAGTTATCGTTACAAGATAGGCGTGTCTCAATGTGTGGGAGGCCCTTGGCGCGATAAGGTAAACAACGAGATGCTCTCAGCGCAACACCTATACGACACCGATGTGGAGGTTACAATTGTCGATGCCAACAACAACAACGCCAGGCAGTGTGAGCAGATAGACAGTATGGTCAACTCGGGCGTTGATCTTCTCATCGTGTCGCCAAACGATTATTATGCCCTCGACAAAAGTCTTCAAAGGGCCAAAGAAAAACAGATACCCATTGTCTTCTTTGACCGCAAGACATCGTTTAACGACTACACGGCTTACATAGGTGGCGACAATGTGGACGCTGGCCGACAGATGGGACGCTATGCTGCCAAGCTCTGCCGCGACAGTATGGTTGCTGTCAAGACACGCCGACCGGTTGTTCTTGAGATTAAAGGACCGGAAGAAATCTCTCCGTCGGCAGAGCGGCATAAGGGCTTTGCTGAGGAGATGAGGCAACATGCCGACATCAACTACCAATGTGTGCCAAGTAGCTGGTCGTATGAGGACAGCAAGGCCATAATGGAGAAATGGCTTAGTGATGGCAAACCTGTAGACGTGGTGTTCTTACATAGCGACAATGCCACGATGGGAGCTTATGATGCTGCCAAAAAGGTGGGGCGTGAGCGCGGCATAAAGTTTCTTGGCATCGACGGTCTTCCGGGCGAGGGCATTGAGGCCGTTCAGCGCGGACAGCTCGAGGCATCATACATATACCCCACCCACGGCGAGGAGGTCATTGCGTTAGCCCTTAACATCTTGGAACACAAAGCCTACAAGCGAGACAATATCCTGAAGAGCTTCGTCGTTACACCAGCCAACGTGGCCGACATTGCCATCAGTAGCAACGCGCTGATAAACCAGAACAAATATCTGACCACGATACAGGGAAAGCTTGAGACCTATCTCGGCTTCTACCACATTCAGCGCACGCTGTTGCTGGTGCTCTTGCTTGTCGTTGTGCTCCTCGTAACGGCTGTGGGCATGACGTTGCGGGCTGTGACCGTGACACGCCGCGCCAACCGTCGCATGCGTGAGATGAACGATGAGCAGACGCGCTTCTTTACCAATGCCTCGCACCAGTTGCGCACACCTCTCACGCTCATTGCCGGTCCGCTGCAACAGCTCTTGAAAGGCCATCTCATGAACGGAACAGACAAGGCTGAGCAGAGCGCAGGCGATAAAGCCACCAACGCCGACACGTTGAGACTCCTCAACATCATGAAGCGAAACGTGGAACAGCTGCAACAGCTGGTGAACGACGTGCTCCTTTTCCGTAAAGAGACCAATGCCACCGTTGACGACACCACCGCGGTCACAGATGAGCTTAAGGTAGAAAGCTTGAAAGCTGTTCAGGAGAACCGTCACAAGATTGCCGTTAACGACAGTGCCGATGAGTTGGCTACCGTGCTTGTCGTTGACGACAATGCCGACATGCGTGCCTATCTGCGCACATTGTTGCTCGATCGCTATTATGTTATCGAGGCGAGCGACGGACAGAGCGGTCTGCATCTGGCTGTCGAGAGTGTGCCCGACATCGTGGTCAGCGATGTGATGATGCCCATCATGGACGGCCTGACGTTCTGTTCTCGCTTGAAGCAGCATGCCGCCACGAGCCACATTCCTGTCATCTTGCTCACAGCGCGGAGCTCAGAGCAGCAACACATTGAGGGGTTGCACACCGGTGCCGATGTCTACATGACGAAACCCTTCAGTGCCGACTTGCTGCTTGCCAATATCGCCTCGTTGCTTGAGAACCGTCAGCGTCTGCGCCGGTTGTTTGCCAACAACCATGAGGCTGAAACGTCAGAAGAGCCAGAGGCAGAAAACACGATAGGTAAAGCGGCAACGCCCGAGCGACGCTTCCTCGACCAGTTTGTCTCGGCCATGAACAAGCATCTTGCCGACACGCAGCTGAAGGTCGATGACCTCGGTGCGGAGATGGGCTTGTCAAGGGTGCAGCTCTACCGCAAGGTGAAGGCTCTTACAGGCTTGTCGCCTGTGGAGATTTTACGCGAGACCCGCTTGAAGAAAGCACATCATCTGCTTCTCACCACCGACAATACCATCTCTGAGGTGGCTTACAGCGTGGGGTTCGCTACGCCAGCCTATTTCTCGTCATGTTTTAAGAAGCAATATGGCAAGTACCCCACCGAGCTAAGGGACGAACATAACAAGTTGTAACATTTTTTTTAGAAACACATTTTATATTAAAGTGCAAAGGCTGTGTCTGCAAGCCTTTGCACTTTTTTCTTCCTAACATTATGGACATTCCACCTAACAATTGTTACATGTCAAAAAAGTTACATTTAATGAATTATTCTTAGAATGGGCCTGTCGTTTTGCTGCCTAACTTTGCAAGCGTAACAACAAAACAAAACTTAAACCAAATAAAAACAGCAAAACTTATGAAAAAAGCTAAAGTTGCTTTAGTAAGCATGCTCATGCTCGCCAGTTGCGGCTTATACGCCCAAACCGACGGCATAGGTGGCAAAGTGACCGACCATAATGGTGAGCCTATTATAGGTGCTACCATTAAAGTGAAAGGCTCCAATGTGGGAGCTGTTACTAACATCGACGGCGATTTCACCATCAACGCGAAGCCCGGCGAAACTCTCGTTATCTCCTATATAGGTTACGAGAACAAGGAGGTGGCAGCAGGCAGCGCACTCAACATCGTGCTTGACGACTCGTCAGAGACCCTTAACGAGGTGGTGGTGACAGGTTATCAGGTGCAACGCAAAGCCGACCTCACAGGATCGGTGTCAGTGGTGAGCACAAAAGACCTCAAGTCGTCATCAGATACCGACCCCATGCGATCTCTGCAGGGCAAGGTGCCGGGCATGACCATATCGACAGATGGCTCGCCTATAGGAACAGGCACGGTGCGCATTCGCGGTATCGGCTCTTTCAACTCGTCACAAGATCCTCTCTTCGTCATTGACGGCGTGCCTACAACCACAACCCTCAACTCGCTCAACATGAACGACATTGAGAGCATGCAGGTGCTCAAAGATGCTGCTTCGGCTTCTATCTACGGTTCGCGTGCCGCCAACGGCGTGATTATTATCACCACCAAGCACGGCAAGAAGGGCGACAAGCTGAATGTGGACTTCTCGGCTAACGTCACGGCACAGTTTTACAACTCACAGTCGATGATGAAGCTCTGCAACACCGCCGAATATGCTACGGCAATGGCACAGGCAGCCCTCAACGACGGTCTTGACCCTGTGACCTATGCACGCAACTATGGTCTCGACCTCAACGCAGCCACAGGCACATCGATACGCGCCTATGACCCCGCCACAGGTGGCTATAACTCCTACACCGTGAACGGTGCCTACGATGGCTACATCAACTCAAAGAAGACCATGCGCTTCTCTGACACCGACTGGCTCGATGCCATTTCTCGCACAGGCTTCATGCGCAACTATGACCTGTCGCTCTCTGGAGCTACCGACAAGTTTACCGGACTCTTCTCTCTGGGCTACAAGAAAAACGACGGTATCCTGAAATACAGCAATTTTGAGAATTTCTCTGCACGCTTCAATTCTACCTACCAGGTAAACAAGATTGTGAGCGTGGGCGAGAACGCAACCATCACATATTCGAAACAGTGTGACTCTGCACCTATGGAGAACGCTCTGAAGATGGCCCCCACCGTGCCTGTGTATGAGGAAGACGGCGAGACCTTCGGCGGACCGGTAGGAGGTATGAGTGACCGTCAGAACCCGCTGCGCGAGATGTATCAGAACCGCGACAACGCGCTGAAGATATGGCGAGTGTTTGGCAATGCCTTCGTCGATGTCAAGCCGTTGAAGGGACTGGTGCTTCGCTCAAATTTCGGTCTCGACTACTATCACTCGTTTATCCACTCTATGACGCACACTTTCAAGTCGGATATCGTCAACAACGACATCCCCAGCACAACCCTGGGCACAAACGATGATGTGCGTTGGACCTGGAGCAACACAGCCAACTATAATTTTGACATTGCCACCGACCACCATTTTACCGTGCTCGCCGGCATGGAGCTTCACAAGCAGACAAAGGAAGAGTCGAGCGCTTATGCTCAGAGCTTTGACCTTGAAGACAAAGACTATATGTGGCCTGATGCCGCCACAGGCATACGCCGCTCATCGGGCATTGGCTCGGGTTACACGTTGGCATCGTTCTTTGGAAAAGTCGACTACAACTGGCAGGACCTGCTGCTCGCTTCGTTCACAATACGCCGAGACGGCTCGTCGCGCTTCGGCAAGAACAACCGTTATGGCAGCTTCCCTGCTGCAACGCTTGGCTACCGCCTGTCAAAGAACCTTAAGGCCAACTGGCTGGATGACCTCAAGATACGCGCATCATGGGGTAAGACAGGTAACCAGGAGATTGCCAACAACGCACGCTACGGACTGTATGTTGCCGACTACGGACAAGACCGCGTGACCTCTACTGCCTATGACCTCTACCGTCAGGGCACAGGCGTGTTCCCCTCAGGTTTCCGTGCCACACAGACGGCTAACGAAAACCTTAAATGGGAGACAACAATACAATATAATGTGGGTGTCGATTTCTCAATGTTCAACCAGGCTCTCTATGGCACCGTCGACGGCTACATCAAGGATGTTAAGGACATGCTCATATCGCCTGCTTTCCTCGGAGCCATGGGAGAAGGCGGCAACATGTGGTCAAACGGTCCTTCGCTTCGTAACATAGGTATGGAGGCCAGCGTGGGATACCGTCACACCACAAGCTACGGACTGCGCTATGATGTGAACGCAAATGTCGATTTCTTCCGTAACCACGTCACCTATCTGCCTTCTACAACCACAGGTGCCTATGAGCACACCATGAAGCAAAACCTCGTAGAGGCAAAGAAGCCTTACGGCTCAATGGTGGGATATGTGGTGGATGGCCTCTTCCAGACAAAGGAGGAAGCTGCTGCATCGGGACAGCCAAACGCACGAGTGGGCGGACTGAAATATGCTGATCTCGACAACAACGGGTCTATTGATGCCAACGACCAGACATGGATCTACAACCCTGTACCCGACTTCAACTGGGGACTCAACGTACAGCTTAGCTACAAGAACTTTGATCTCTCAATGTTCTTCCAGGGTGTGTGTGGAGTGGATGTCTACAATAACCAGAAATTCCAAACCGATTTCTGGAGTCTCACCGACTCGGGCAGCAACAAGGGCAACCGCCTGCTTGGAGCGTGGACACAGGACAACACCTCGTCAACGATTCCTGCCCTCACCACTAACAACACAGGCGATGAAGGTCGACGCTCGTCTTACTTCGTGGAGCACGGTAGCTGGATGAAGCTGCGCACGCTGCAGATTGGTTACAACTTCGAACAGTCGCTGCTTAAGAAGCTTCACATGACCTCTGCCCGCGTGTATGTGTCAGGACAGAACATCTTCACGCTGAAGAGCAACAGATTCACCATCTCAGATCCCGAGAACCCCAATTGGGCTTATCCCCATTCTTCTTCGGTGTCGTTGGGTCTGCAACTCTCATTCTAAACAAGGGCAACATCATTATCTTCAGGCATAAAACAAAAAAATTGCAGGAACCTTTATAATGTTGCATAGAGAAAAATGTTGCATAGAGAAAGGCAAAACAAAATAAACCACTCATTAAGACAAAACAACAATGAAAAAGTTTTTTAGATATATATTCGTAGGCGTGATGGCTCTGACAGCTACATCATGTAACGATTTTCTCGGTGGAGACCCTAAGGGCGTCATTGATCAAGACAAGGCTTTCAGCCGCTGCGATGCCATGGTAACATCGGCTTATGCCATGCTCGGCGACTGCTGGTACAGCTATCCGTTCAACCTCTGGCCATACGGCGACCTCGCGTCAGACGACTGCTTGAAAGGTGGCTCGGGAACAACCGACACAGGCTACCACGCAATGGAGATTTGGTCTACGCTCACCTCTACTCAAGGAGAGTTTGACGAGCTGTGGTATCGTCTCTATTGTGCCATTAGCCGCTGTAACCGTGCCCTCCTGTCGCTTGAGGAATATGGCCAAAGCAACATTGGCGACGAGAAGGCCAAACAGCGCATTGCAGAGGTGAAATTCCTACGCGCACATTTCTATTTCAAGCTCATAACGATGTTCCGTCAGGTGCCTTGGATTGATGAAAATGTGACAAAGAACAATCTTCAGGAGAAAACCTCAAACACAGAGTTTACATACGAGCAGCTGTTTCAGAAGATTATAGCCGATTTTGAGGAGGCTTACAACACGCTGCCCAGCACGCAGAGCGACCCCAATCGCGTCAACAAGATTGCTGCTGCCTCTTACCTCGCCAAGTGTTATCTCACACTCGCTTATGGCGACGGATATGAGAAGACCAATGGCTACGACCACATAAACAAGGCATATATGCAGAAGGTGCTCGACTATACCGATGTGGTGAAAAATGACCCCAACTATGGTTTCCTTGAAGACTATGGCGACATCTTCCTGCCTGAAACCGCCAACAGCAAAGAGAGCATTTTCGCTGTGCAATGTTCCGACTATAAGGCTGACAACACCACTTACGGACGCGCCAACTGGAGCAACATGCTCAACGGCGCATGGAAGATGTGGTCATGCGGATGGGACTTTCACAAGCCTTCGCAGGATCTTGTCAATGCGTTCAAGACGCGTAACGGCCTGCCCGAGTTTGACGACTACAATCAGACAAACAGCTATCCTGTGAACGGTCAGCCCACAGCACAGAAGTGGGATCCGCGTCTCTTCCACACCGTGGCCATGCCGTCTTTCCCATATAAGTATGAGACAGACAACATCATGACAAAGGAGAACAGCCGCAACCCCGACACCTATGGCTATTATTCTTCGCTCAAAGAGGTGCCGCAACGTTCAAAAGGCGAGACCTATAACGGCTCATGGCAAGCATTCGCAATGAACGATTATGTGTTCCGTTATACCGATGTCATGCTCATGCGGGCAGAGGCGCTCATCGAAACCGACCATCTGGCTGAGGCACGCATCATCATCAATGACATTCGTCAGCGTGCGAAAAACTCTGTTGCAAAGCACATCAGCTACGCACAAGACCAGTGTGAAATTGCTCTCTATCCAGAGTCTTATTTCCAGGATAAGGAGACAGCACGCAAGTGTCTGCGTTGGGAACGCCGACTGGAGATGGGTATGGAGAGCAGCCGCTATTTCGACTTGCGTCGTTGGGGACTGGCTTCGAAGACGCTCAATGCATACTTTGCTAAAGAGAAGAACGACTCGTATGACGGTAAACGTTATGCCGACTATCTGAAAGATGCCCATTACACAGCCGATAAGAACGAGTTCTTCCCCATTCCCTATAACCAGCTCTTCTATATTCCTGGCTTATACACCCAAAACAAAGGCTATTAATGGGGCTACCCTCTGCTGAGCTTCATAAATAGAGCAAGAGCCTATGGCAAAATCTCCTCATGGATATTTGTCATAGGCTTTTTCGTTTTATGGTTTTCAAAAGAAGCGTGTGGCAATGCAGGACATAAAACTGCCGACCATTTTGCTGACGTAAGCAAAATGGTCGAACTTGGCTCAGGTGCTGAGCGTCAAGTGGATGACATCATGCTTACCCGTTACGCTTGCTATCTTGTGGCACAAAATGGTGACCCTCGCAAACAGCAAATTGCGTTTGCGCAGACTTACTTTGCAGTACAGACACGCAGAGCGGAAATGTTGAAAAGACGTATGGGAGTTCCCGAAAAACGTCCGTTAGACGATTTCTTGCCAACGATTAGCATCAAAGCAAAAGACTTTGCTGCAGAAATGACAAGTGTAAACGTTCAAGCTAAGGATTTGCATGGTGAGCCGCAGATTAGGCCATCGGTTTTTATTTATCTGACTCTAACCTAATCCTCGTTATCTTAAATTTTAATAAAAACATTTTTTCTTTCGTTGTTTTACTCATTTTTTTATAAATTCGCTTTTATATTTAATAAATTGGAAACAAGGGTAAATCTAAATCGAATAAAAGTAGTTCTTGTTGAGCAAGGCAAATCTGGGAAATGGTTAGCTGAACAGCTTAATAAGTCAACTTGTACGGTGAGCAAATGGTGCACAAATACCGCGCAGCCTGATTTGCAAACCCTTGACCAGATTGCAAAAATACTTAAGGTGGATATTAAGACTCTGCTTTACGACACAAAATTCAATGAGAATATATAATATGGAAACTTCTATACAACAATATAAACAGGCGGTAAGCGTTATTAAAGAAGCAATTTTGCATAGCCAATACAGGGCTGCAAAATTGGTTACAGGTGAAGAATTATCACTTAACTTTGGTATTGGTGCTTACGTGTCACACCGCTCGCGTCAAGAAAAATGGGGAACGTCCATTATTGAGAGCATAAGCGAACAATTGCGCCGTGAGCTTCCTGGTTTACGTGGTTTTTCGGCAAGAAGTATTCGTAATATGCGAACTTTTTATGAGTATTGGACACAATATTTAATTTGGCAGCCATCGGCTGCCAAATTGCAACTATCTATAAATCAAGACACTATAGATAAAAAATGCTTCTCTCTTTAAAAATGCTCGCCTATGGCGAGCGAAATCAATCGTGAGGAACTAAGAAATGCTTTGCCTGATATGGACGAGATGCGAAAGTTGCTCATTAATGAAAGTGATACTGATAATTAAATAAATTTAAATTCTAACGAAACAGAACGTTGAACATGAATAAATATGAACTTGCGAAAAAAATAACGCAGCTCGAAGGCTTGACAAACGAAGAAAAGGCTTCGCTTGTTGAGCTTCTTCGTTCTCAGAAAAAGTATGGCTTGGTGTGGGAGGACAAGCCAGAAGAAATAGAAACACGTCTTGCGGACGAACTGCCGGTTCTCACGGAGGTGCCGGAACGTGCCATCGTGAGCGACTCTCCCGATGCGCCCAACCATATCCTTATCGAGGGTGACAACCTCGAAGCTCTTACCGCTTTTGCCTTTTTTCGCTTTATATGAATTTTTTTCTTCAAAACAATGTCACTAATAGCTATTTGATAATCAGCTGTTTATGGGTGACAATAAGGGCTTTTCTTATTGTCACCTAATATTTCATATTATCCATGGCTCTTGTTACAAATAACGCTTGCTGACGATGAAAGTGATTAAACAACTGCTTGAAATCGACATAGCCCTTGTCTATGAGATAATAGCTTTCTGGCTCTACAGGAATCAAACTCATTGTCTTAGAGTCATGAATGGCAGCCTCTGTCAGATAGATGAATGTTGGTATGGAACCATATAGATCCAACAGCGTATGCATCTTTACACCGCCTTTGTCATGATGCAGACGAACTCATGGACAAAGCTGAAGGCATAACTTGATAGTGCAGCTATCAAAGGCGTTGCGGCATGTTGAAATACGCGATTGTCTTTACCCTTGCCAATATAGAAATTCTTATTGTTTCTTGGGTAATCCAAAGCATATACATAATATGCGAGGGCTTCTTTTACACTTGCTTGAATTCCATAATCTTTAATATTATTATAATCTATGAGAACTTAAAACGGTAACTCATAAGAATCATCACCATCGGTATATTTACTGTTCGCTTTATATTTCTTGTTAAATTCGTCAAGAAGCAACTGATTTGCTCCTGATGAAAACTGATGCCTGTGAATATCATCAACCTCAGAATGACAACGAATACATAAACATTCAAGATTGCTCAATCGGTTGTCAACCTTATTGCCGTTTTTGTGATGCGTCTGCATAAATTGACGGTCAAATGGATTGTCTATATGTAAGCCACAATATTCACAAGTAAAGTCTTTGCTCTTACGATAGTCAAGACTGATTTGATCCCAATCTTTCGTATATCCAAATATGTCTACCTCGACTTTTTGCTTATTAGAATAAGTTTGACTGGCTTTTTTTAGAAGTTCAACAAACTCTTTCGAATCCATGTAAGAGTCTATTGGTTTTCCTTGTGTAGCCATCTTGCTGATGCAATTTTTACACAGCGGAAGAGCTTCAATTTCTTTATCTTCATCATTATCATCCATGTCGATAACAGGAACCGTTTCTGTATTAGCTCGGCGATATTCTTTTTGAAAACTACCTCTTGCAAGAAACTCGTCTATTGTAGTACACTTGCAGATATGAAAGCGTGGTTTACCATACCTTTCAAGACGATATTTTCTTTTATACAGGAATACTTGATGACGCTCCCCATTATCGTCAATAATGAATATACCATCATCATTAAAATCAATTTTGCCTTTTTCGATTTCTTCCTTTGTTACATCATCTGGATCAATTTGAGTATATGGGCCCTTAGTTTCATCAATAATGTAACCACGAGATTGAAGTAATCTCTTTAGACCGTCAAAAGAAAAAATTGGTTGCTCTTCTGGATTTTCCATAACTACTTATTTTTATTGACAAAGTTTTCAAGAACTTGATCGCCTCTAGTGATAATTCGGAACTCTACACGACGAGACTTTGCAAAGTTTGGTTTCTGTCGAGATTCAAAAGTGTATTTGCCATTGCCATCAAGAGATTTACCGTAGGACAAGCCATTTGCCGTAAGCCAAAATTCGATGCGCTTTTTATTTTCGTTGGAAAACTTTTGATATGCTGGTATTTGCCGAAAATATCTAAGCACATTCAATGCACGTTGTTGCGAAAGAATAACATTAGCAATATAAGGGTCTGGGTCAAGTTTTGGGTAAGGGACAATGTCGGTATGTCCTTCAATACGCACCTCCTCAATTTGGTCGCGCAAACTGTCATTTACCAATATGTCAAAATACTTTGGTAGAAATTTATCCAGAATGTTTTTGAAATCAGGAGTAAGTTCTGCTTTTCCTGATTCAAATAGCACGGTAGGATTCTTGAATTTCATAGAAAGATCGCGTCCAATAGACATTTGCCATTTAATTGTGTCGCTTTTGAATTTGTCAACAAGTTTATCATGTAATTTTGTTTTTGTCTCGACATAATCACTTAACACCTCTTGGTTGTCTTGCACCTTTGAGATGTAAGCAATAGAGATGAATAGAAAGATAATCATCAATCCTGTCATCAAGTCAGAGACAGAAAGCCAAACATTAGGTCGTGCCATGCTTATCTTCTATTATTATTGTTACCATTAACCATTGCTTGAATACACTTGTCAAGCTCTGCAAGAGTAGTGCTTAAGCGAGTATAGAATCTTGCATCAAGATTTGTGAGTTGTGAATCAAGAGCCTTAGAACCACGCTGAATTATATTCACGCCGTCTTCCATTCCTTTCTTTGTTTCACGCCAGAACTCCTGTGAATAGTCGCGCAGTTTGTTAAGTTCTTCCAATTAATTAATAAGAAGTTGTACTTGCTCTACAAAACTACGATTCTTGCGAACCCATTCATTAAGGTTTCGAGTCGAATCCTCGAATTCTGTCATATTGTCCTTTGTAAGTTTTGCAGAGTCAAGAAGCTGCTTTGTAAGCTTTTCAAAGTTCTTATCTTCCAAAAGAACTTGATTGAGTGAATTTATGAGTTGCTTCAACTTGCCACCATCAGAAACAAGTTGCTTGGTATCATTGGTAACAGCTGTAAGCGTTGTGGAATTTTTCTCAAAATTATCCGCCATAGTCTTGTATTGTGCGGTGAGGGTAGCTATCATTTCCTTATTCTCAATCTGCCATTTATTCAAACGTTCCACACTTTGATTGAGTTGGTCAAAGTTCTGCTTGATAAGACGGCTTATAAGGTCGTGCATCTGTTTTTGGAATTCTTCAGTAACTTTCTCCATGACCTTGACAAGCGATTCTGTATTACTCTTTTCGAGAAGTTCGGAGAACTCGTCGAACTTTCGAGTAAGAAGTTCGTTTGTTTCATCGATTGATGAACGAATGATTTTGCTAAAGGTATGAATTTCTGTATTCATAGATTCTGTTGTTGTGTACAAACCAGAAGTAGCTTCAACCATTTCACCAATATTTTTATCCATACTTGACAAAGCTGAATTTGTTGTGGAAAGCTGAGAACTTAAAGATGTGTTCATCTTGTCAAGCAGTGTACCATTAGAGCGAGTTTCAAGAAGGGCATTATCCATATTTTCTGAAATAGCCTTCATGGAAGTTTCTTGACTACGGGCAAGTACAGACAAGGTGGAAGTATTTACTTCCATATTAGCTATTGCCTGTTGCATTTGTGGAATTGCCGCCATTTGCTGCGTGATTTGCGACATCAAAGATCCCATGGAGTTATAGAACGCAGTCTGTGTTTGAGACTGCTGTTCCATTAGTCTTGTAAGTTTATCTATTGTTGCTGCATTGTCTTTACTCATTTGTGAAACAGAGTTGCATATCTGTGATGCAGCTTGGTTGATGTCAGATACTCCTTTTTCTTTCTTGTCATAAAGCCGATTGACTTTGTAGGAAAGAACTAAAGACCCAAACATACCAGCAATAGAAGTATAGAAAGCCGTTTTAAGACCTTCCAAAAGAGTAGGAATACTTTCATTGATATTAGAGGTGTTGAAGTTGTACAAGCCCCAGCTGATACCCACGAAAGTAAATAACACACCAAGAGTTGAAATAATAGTAGGTAACGATTCTATTACTTTTCTCTTCGTTAAGAGTTCGCCATTCTTAACTTTGTTGCTTATGTACTTCCCAGCCAAGATGGTTGCTATAATAATAACAAAAACACAGACGTATGAAATGTATGTATTAAACATATTTTGAAGTTTAAGTTCTATTTTACAAAAATCTTCACATGATGTCTGCAAAAGTACAATATAAAATTAGTAAACACGATGTATTTACGTTAAAAAAGTTCATTTCGGCACTAAAATGATAATAAATCACTATCTTCACCATCAAAAAAGAAATTATGGAGGACGTAAAAAGATTAAAAATAGTGCTTGCCGAGAAGAAGAAGACAAGCAAATGGCTTGCTGAACACTTAGATGTAAATCCGTCAACTGTTTCAAAATGGTGTACGAACACATCGCAGCCACAATTGAAACATTTATACAAATATCCCAACTTTTGAAAGTTGAAGTGATAGAATTAATACGTTTTCCATAAAAGTAGATACAAAAAAATGGAGAGCAGCCGTAAGCGTTTCCGCGATGCCACGCTATGGCAAAATGACGGATCTGAAGGTTTTTGAGCCAACCAACGATGTGGAAAAAGGAGGTACGACGCTTATCTGGTGGTCAGGAAATAAATTTAGACATCTCATACGATGCATAAATATACACTTTGGACTGTATATTTATTCAGTTTCCCGTTAAGCCCATTTGACAAAATGAAAGTGCCCATTTGACGTTGTCAAAGAGGCTCTTTGAGGAGCTCATTAAGCCTCTTTGACGACCTCAAAGAGGCTTAATGACAAAAGAGGGGTGTATTTAAGAACCGTTAACAATTCGTGATTTAATTTTAACTATTTATTTGTACATTATGAAAGAATATAACCTTGTTTGCTATCTTTTTGTCATTCTGTATATTTATGCAAAATTAGGGTAAAAATGCTCCTGTTTTAACATTTTCGCATCCTTTATGAAGCATGTTTGCAAGCCAATATCATCACTTGAAGATTGTAAACATACCATTTCCGAAGGGTAAACACGGCACTTGCGAAGGGTAAACACGGCACTTGCGAAGGGTAAACACGGCTCTTACGAAGGGTAAATACGGTAATTATGATGAGCGATGTGAATAATAAACTTTGCGAAAGTTCATTTAACCCAAAATGGCCTAATGACCGATTTGGGTTAAATGAGAAAATTCTGTACTACCCTAGAAAAAGTTGAATGGATTTGTACTGAAAGCCTGAGGTTGGTTGAATGATTTTCGCCTTATCCCCAAATTCTGTTGAATAAAAAAAAGAGACAACAGCAACAATCTCTGTCTTGCCTGCATAAAGCGTGGCAAAAGAAAAAATTGTCACCATTGTCTCTATTGTCTTTAAAAACCTTCATTGGTCGATAACCTTGCGGTCGCGAACATTTTGGGCCGTTAAACCTTTCTTTTGGTCGTTAAACCTTTCTTTTGGTCGTTAAACCTTTTGGTCGTCAAACCTTTTGGCCGTCAAACCTTTTGGTCGTCAAACCTTATGGTCGTCAAGCCTTTTGGTCGTAAAACCTTGCGGTCGTAAAACCTTTTGGTCGTTAAACCTTTAGGTCGTTAAACCTTTAGGTCGTTAAACCTTGTGGTCGTCAACCCTTGTCGGTTGTTTAAAGGGCTATGGTCTTAAAAAACTCTTTGCTTGGTGGTTTATCCGTTGACGAGACGATAAGCGTCGATGGCCTTCTTCACCGAACCGTGGGCGAGCAGCAGGTGGTTGGCCTGCTCATAGTCGAGGCCCAGCTCGTCGATGATCATGCGTGTGCCGCGGTCAACAAGCTTCTTGTTGGTGAGCTGCATGTTTATCATGCGGTTGCCCTTGACACGGCCGAGCTGGATCATCAGGGTTGTAGAAATCATGTTGAGAGCCATCTTCTGTGCTGTGCCCGACTTCATGCGTGAGCTACCGGTCACAAACTCGGGGCCTACAACGGTCTCGATGGCCACGTCGCTCTCGGCTGCCATGGGCGAGTCGGGGTTAGAGGTGATGCAGCCTGTGAGGATGCCGTGAGCGCGTGCCTCATGCAGAGCGCCGATAACATAAGGGGTTGTGCCCGATGCGGCGATGCCTATCACGGTGTCGTTCTCGTTGATGTCAAACTCTTTCAGCTCTTCCCATCCGCGCTTGGTGTCGTCCTCAGCGTTCTCAACGGCGTTGCGCAGGGCATAGTCGCCACCGGCGATGAGGCCGTAGACGTAGGTCGAGGGCACACCGAATGTGGGGGACAGTTCCGAAGCGTCGAGCACTCCGAGACGGCCGCTCGTGCCGGCACCCATGTAGAACACGCGACCGCCCTTCTTCATGCGCGGCACGATGCGTGTTACCAGGTCTTCCATCTGTGGCAGGGCCTTCTCTACGGCCAGAGCCACCTTCTTGTCTTCTGTGTTTATGTCTACGAGCAGTTCGTGAATGCTCTTCTTCTCGAGGTCGTCATAGAGTGACGGCTGCTCACTTATCTTTACAAATGCCATTTTTTTATGTTTTAATTGTTGATGACTGTTGGTTGTTTTGCGCTTCGCGCTTTTTTTAAAACATTAACCTCTTACTTGTGATATTCAATCAATCCCTCCATAGGAGCCTTGATGATGCGTCCGAGGGTCATGCCCTCAGCCTTGAGGGCCTTTTCGAGCTGCGGACGGAAATAGTAAGCGATAGAGCCGTTGAAGCCTACGGGCAGCTTGTCCCATCCGTCGTAGAGGCGGATGTTGCGCACGAGGAAGCGGCGGAAATTTTCTACCACGAAGCGGTCGATGCTCTCGTCCTCGATGTTCTCGGCCAGGAACGGCACGAGCGATGCAAGGAAGCGGTTAGGCATCTTCTGGCGGTAGACGCGCTCAATGATCTCGGGACCTGTGAGGTGGAATTTCTCCTCAAAGCGCTGGCGTATGTGCTCAGGCAACTGACACTTGAGGATGTCGCCCACGAGGTTCTTGCCCAGCACGGCGCCACTGCCCTCATCGCCAAGGATGAAGCCTAAAGGCGACACGTTCTTGACCAGCTTCTCGCCGTCGTAGAGACACGAGTTGCTGCCTGTGCCGAGGATGCAGGCGATGCCCGGCTCATGGCCACAGATGCTGCGTGCGGCAGCCAGCATGTCGGATGCTACCTCCAGACGACCTTTCACGTTAAGATGACGGCGCAAGGCTGCTTCCAGGACGGGCTGCTTCTCTGCGGTGCATCCGGCACCATAGAAGAAGACGTCGTCGATCTCGTTTGAAGGCAACTCCGGCAGGAGCGATGCCTCTATCTCTGCAGCAATCTCGTCTTCTGTCTGGAAGAACGGGTTTGTGCCGCGTGTCTTGATGCTCTTCAGAGCCTTACCGTTTTCCGCCAGACACCAGTCGGTCTTGGTGGAACCACTATCTGCTAATAAAATCATATATTTGGATTGTTTTAATTTTGCTTTGTTATGCTTTGTCTTGCTTTGCTTTGTTTTGCTTTGCTTTGTCTTGCTTTGCTTGCTTAAGTTCCGAGAATAACGATTGACAAGGAAAATCAAATCTCCTTGTCCGCTCGGCTTTGCCGCTTGCCTAAGCAAGAACTCGTCAACTCGTCAACTGTCAGAAATCACAACTTGATGTAGATCTTCTTCTTGAAGAGGTACAGACCGAAGGCCCAGTTGATCAGGACATAGGTGATGGAATAGAGCAGCGAGGCAAACTTGTCGCCGAAGATGCTGCAATAGCATGTGTCGTAGAGGAACTGGTGTATGCTGGTGTCGCCCAACAGATTATAGATGCCGAAGGGTATGAGCAGCAGGTCTGACCACACGAAGATGGCCAACGGGTTGCAGCCGAACACCTGGAAGAAGCGGGTGGCAAAACCCTGCTTGCCTTGCTTGTCGACGAGCCAGGTGAGGAGAGCCAACACAACAGAGCCGAGACCGCAGGTCACCATGGCGAAGGTGGGGGTCCACAGCTTCTTGCTGAGCGGACAGCCATAGCTGAGCAGCCAGCCGCCGATGGCCAGAACGGCACCTATGACGAACAGACGCTCTATCTTGTCGTTGATGTCATGAAGCTCCATGACAAACTTGCCCACGCAGAAGCCGATGAGCACATGGCCCAAGGCGGGGATGGTGCTGAGAATACCTTCGGGGTCGGGACTCTCCCAACGGTAGACGTGGTTGGCGCCAAGGATGGCGTTGTCGATGATGGCTATGATGTTGGTCTCGTCATGAGCGTAGCCGTTCATGGTGACGAGCAGGAGCCAGTAGACCACGAACATGGCGGCGATGAGCCATGGCAAGAACTTGTGCTTCACGGTGATGCCGATGAGGGCAGCAAGGCCGTAGCAGATACCCAGACGCGGGAACACGCCGAGGATGCGCAGGTGGCCGAGCGGATCTTCGGTGCCGCGACACAGCATGAAGAGGAGCGACAGGCCGAGACCGATGATCCACAACAGTGAGGCGCGCTTCAAGATCTTGAGGGCACACGCCGTTGACCACTCAAACTTAAACTTCTTGAGTGACAGGTAGGTGGTGATGCCCATGATGAACATGAAAAACGGGAAGATAAGGTCTGTTGGTGTCAGACCGAACCATTCGGCGTGTTGCAGAGGTGCGTATGTTGCCTCCTCGGGTCCGCCGGGGTTGTTTACCAAAATCATGCCTGCTATGGTCATTCCTCGCAGGATGTCAATAGATGTTATACGCTGCTTCTTAGGTTTTGCTTCCATTGTTGTAGGTTTTGCTTTCTTTTATTTATACAGCCAATATTTCTTTGAGAGTTTTTTGAACGCTTCGGCATCCTTGTCCCAGTAGGCCTGCACGTCCTCCCACTTGTGACGCTTCATGAAGAGCTGACGGATCTGCTTTGAGCCGCACACCTTGTCGAACATGGCGTGGCGCTTCGTACATTTTGCCAGCACGTCGTGGTCGGGGTAGAGGCTGTAAAGCTCCTGCAAGACATAGAACTGGATGCTGGTGAGCTTGGCCTTCTCATAGTCGGTGAGGTAGACCTGCACGCCCTGAAGCTCCTCTCCCTTGCCGAAGGCATAGAAAGGTTTATAATACATGGGGCGGAACATCACGCCCGGCAGGTTGAGGGCGTTAAGACGCTGTGCCAGTTCGGGAGCTTTGATCCAGGGAGCGCCGAACATCTGGAAGGGCAGGGTGTAGCCCACGCCGATAGAGATGCTGTCAAGCTCGCCCACGATGCCCGAAACCGAGTAGAAGGGTGCTGACACGGGCTGAGGGATGTGGGGTGAGGGTAGCACCCACTGCAGACCAGTCTGCTCGTAGGTCATCTTGCGCTTCCATCCTTTCATCTTCACAACCTCAAGGTCACACTTCTTGCCCAGCATGTTCTCGCCGTTGAGCAGCAGAGCCACCTCGCCGGGTGTGAGGCCGTAGACATAAGGAATCTTGAAAGCCGAGACGAACGACAGGCAGTCGTCCTCAGCGAGGTTGCCTTCAACCTTCAGACCGCCTAAGGGGTTGGGACGGTCGAGCACCATCACTTTGATGCCGTTCTCGGCGGCTGCTTTCATGATGTTGCCAAGGGTGCTGATGTAGGTGAACGATCGGCAGCCGATGTCCTGGATGTCGTAGATGAGCACGTCGATGCCCTGCAGCATCTCCTTTGAGGGGATGCGGCTCTTGCCGTAGAGCGAGTAGACGGGAACGCCTGTTGTGGGGTCTGCGGCGTTGCCCACATGGTCGCCGGCATGAACGCTGCCACGCACGCCGTGCTCAGGACCGAAGAGCGCCACGAGCTTCACGTTCTTTGCTTCATGCAGGATGTCGATGTCCGACTTCATGAAGTTGTCAACGCCTGTAGGGTTGGTGACGAGGCCTACGCGCTTGCCTTCAAGTTGTTTGAAATTGTTGGCTTTGAGCATCTCAATGCCTGTTTTCACTTTTTGTGCCGAAACGGTTAATGCCATCATTGCAGCTGCCATCAAAACAGCCACACGGCAGATTGTAGGTTTTAAATTCATATAATAAAATTGAGTTGCATGATTTTCTTTTGCAAAGGTAGCGATTTTTAGTCAGTTAAATAAAAAAAATCATAAATACTTGCTTTTTAATTCAAAATTAATAACAATTAATTGTGATTATTTGTTTTTGAGCGAAAAACAAAATATAAAATGCTTCGTTTTATTATCCCAATCCATCCTTAGGAATTTGTCTTATTCTTCCCAATGACGAAAATCCTTGGGTTGGGGTGCAGCTTCCATCTCCAGTCCCTCCACGTTCTGCACCTGTTCAGGCTTGAACCGACGGTCGCCGGTAATGGTTACAGAGCGCCAGGGCAGCATGGCGAAGCGTCCTATGGCCTGCTCGTCAATGGTGCCGTTGCAGATGTAACGCATGCCGTTGATGAAAATGGTCTCGCCAGGTCTTGCGTCGCGTATGGTCACGCGCACAAAGCCCATGAAGGCGTGGGGGAAGTCGTAGGTAACGCTTCGTTTGTCGGTTTCTGTAGGAGAGGCTTCGGTTACAGCCTTTACGGTAAGGCACAATGGTCTGCATGCACCTTTTGGATATTCTTTATTTTCCTGTTCTGTCTTTGGGTGTTCAGTTTCTTCTTTTAGAGCGATGGCAGGTGCCCATCGTGCCCAGTCGGTTTCGTTGTAGCTCCATGTAGAGTGCCATTGTGTGCCGTCGGTCCATTCGTAGCCAGAGCTGTCGGTCTGCACCGTTGCAGGGCGGCACATCCATGTGGTGTCGGTAGTGGCGGTGAACCCCATGCCGCTTTCCTGGTCGTGTGCGTCGAGGCGCAGGGCGGCAGCACACGGCTCCCCATTGGTCGATGCGCACCACAGGGCGATGTCGAGCGTGTCGGTCCTTACGATGTATGGGCTCACGTCGAAGGTCTGCATGATGCGGCTGTTATGGGCATAGAAACATTGTGGCGCTACGGGGGCAGGGTTCACATAGCGTCCGTTGACATAGAGCCGCGCCATGCCGTTGGACGCAAGGGTTATGGTAGCGCGGTCTGTGTAAGGCAGGTCGGTGTATGTGCGTCGCATCCACAGTTGGGACACGCCGTCCATGGGCTGGCTGCTTATCCACTGCCATCCAAACTGTGCTTGTGCTGCTGTCGCCATGCACAACAGTAAAACAAATGTCGCTACTCTTCTAATATTGTCCATCGGTTAAAGACACCCGTCGGTTTTGTCAGCATTCTTCGGTTGGAAAATGCCATTACTGCAAAAGTAGTGAAAAAAAAGCATAAACAGCTTGCTGCAGGTATAAAAAAAAGATCTGTAATAAAAGTTTTTTATAAGTAGGTGTTCAAAATTAATCGCATATATGAATCTTATAAAAAAGGTTATGCTTTCAAATGCCTCTACGCCCTCTTTTGGCCCGTATGCCCAGCTCTCATCGGTCGTGTAGTATAAAAACAGCTCAGCTATGCCGCCCCCTATCGCCTTGAGAGGAGGAGCATAGCTGATAAAAATATATAAGATGATGTTGTGTTGGCGGAGAATAGTGTTGGTTATTCCGTTTCGCGAATTTAGCCAATAATGTTGTAATAGCTCAGCGCTTGATGGCGAAAAAACGTTGACGAACACGTTTTTTCACCTAAAAACGAGCAAAAAAAGCGAAATGAGACAAAAAATAGGACAAAATAAGGCTTTATTTTGTATTTTTGCGGAATAAATCTAAAAAAGACTCTTAAGGAGAACAGAAGTAAGAAAACGAATGCAGAGAAGATAAAAAACGAATATATGTTTCTCAAAAACTACTTATTGCAGCTAAAAGACACGGCACATGTGTTGAGCATGTTGCTCACAGCCCTTGTTGTCTTTTTCTTGCTTTCGTTGCCCACAAAGCTTGCAGCCAAACCTCAACCGGCCACTGCTGAAGCTGTGAGCGAGGACAGCTGTAGGCGTATCGTGGAGCGCATCTGTGAGATGTATTATAAAGACCCGGCGAACAAGCAGATGGTGGACCTTATGCTTGGCAGCTTCGATGTGTTGAGAGAACAGAAAAACAAGAAATATTATTTTCAGATATGTAACATGTATGTCGACTGGCTCTTCCGCCATGGCGACATGGACAAGACGAAGATTTATCTTGACCGCGTGTGTCGGTTGGCTGAGACAACCTCCATGCCCGAGCTGAAGGCCATTGCGCGACGGGGGCAAGGACAGTTTATGTTGAGGCTCGGTCTCACCTCCCTCGCCTCGTCATATATCCATGAGGCCATGCGGTTGTGTCCCAACTATAAGTCGGTCGTTGCTCCCGAAACCTACCTGTCTATCTGCCTGCAGGTTATAAGCATCTACATGAAAGAGCAGCGTGTCGACTCTGCCGACATCATTCTGCGTAAGGTGGAGCGTGGTTACAAGTGGCATTGCTCCAACGGATATGTGGACTCACGCAACTGGATGCGTGCGCGTCTGCTCGCCATGCACGCCGATGTGGAGATGGAGCGTGGCAACATGAAGCTGTGTGGCGAATGGATGAAGAAATGTCGCCAGGTCATGATGCCAGGCACCTCCATGTCCTATTATGCACCTTATTATATTATACGCTCGAACCTCGACATGCGTGAGGGCCGCTATGGCCGTGCGCTTGAGACCGTCGACTCGCTTCTTGCCATCGGGCCTGAGGTCAGACCGCTCACGTCGAGGAATCTGCTCATGAGAGCACAGCTCCTCAACAAGCTGGGACGTGCCAAAGAGTCGGCCGATGCCTATGACACCTATTTAAAGGAGAGCGACCGCATAGACCGTCTGCTCACGGCAGAGCGATTAGAGCAGCTACGCGCCCATTATGAATATGACAAGGCGGTGGCTGACCGCAAGGCTGCCGAGCACGACCGCATATTGATGGTTTTTGCCCTTGCCGTGCTCACCGCCATGCTCGTGGTGGTGATGTGGGCCATGACGGTGCTAAGACGTAAGAACCGCCACCTTGTGCGCCTTCTGCGTGGCAACCACAACGGCTATACTGGCGAGGTCGCTCTCCAACAGGATGTAACAACCGATGCCGAACGGGCACTTGGTGCCAAGGGCGTGGCGTTCCTCACATCATCACAGGCCTATAGAGATGTTGATGGCGGCCGTGCCGCCTTGGTGGCGCATCTCGGCGTGGGTGAGCGTGCTGCCGTGTCGGCTGTTGCCACATATACGGGTTGTTCGTTCAAGACCTTTACGAACATGCTCAAGCTTGAAGAGTCGCGCCGCCTGCTTGAGCAGAACCATGACATGACCATTGCCGCCATAGCCTCACAGTGTGGTTTTGGTACGTTGCGCACCTATCAGAACCTTTTCAAGGAAAAATATGGACTTTCTCCATCGCAATATCGTGACAGTTTGGTGGAGGATGACGAGTAGATTTTTGGGCCTTTTGGCTATGAAAACGCTTTTGTGTGTATCTCGTTTAAGCACAAAAAAAATGTCCAGGTTCTCACGAATCTGGACATTACCTTTTCAATAGTATACCAATTAATGAAGAATAAAAAACTTTCTTTTCCAATGATGTAAGAAGCATCGCCACATGTTCTTGTCTTCGACAGTTTCATGTCTGTGGCTACTTTTCCACGCATAATCCATACATGACACATCAATGTCTTTAATGGTTCTATGCAGACTCTCTCTGAAAGCCGTAACGGTCAGTTTCAGCGTTGTCTTAAATCAGCGTTTATAGAAATTGTGTTTCGTTATACCTTCGTGATAATCTTCTTACCGATGCAAAGATACAAAAAACACTGAAAACGTTGCAAAAAAATATTGGATAAATGTTCGAATTTATGAAATTTTTGCACATTTAAACGTTTAAACGCCTCTCTTTTGTGCTTGTTTGTTTTTGTTTACCTTTATAAGGCTGTTTTTTGTGCTTCAACGACATTAAGATACTTGCCGAAAGAGCGTGTCGTGACATGATGATTTGCGACCTGCTGAGGCCCGTTGTTTTGTTATTTGCTGAGGTTTGTTGTTTCGTTATTTGCTGGGATTTGTTCTTTTGCATCTTGCAGATATGGCAAAAAAAGAGCTGCACGGTTTCACAACCATGCAGCTCAAAACTTAAACAACCAATAAAAGAAATAGATTTTCCTTTATTTTTATTTAGAAATCTTTCTTTTTTTCTTCTGCAATCTGTTTTCGCAATTAGCGAATGAACAGCAGCTCACGATATTTGGGCAGTGTCCACAGCTCGTCAGCTACAATAAGCTCAAGCTTGTCGATCTGATAGCGGATCTCCTCCATCTTGGGAGCCACCGTGTCGTGGTAAGCGATGGCCTTGAGGTGCTCGCTCTCGATCTTGTTGGCAACCTTGCGTGCGTTGACAAGATCCTCTACGCCTGTCTCGATAATCTGTGTGCGCTCGGCAATCTCCTCGATAATCTTCTTGTTGCGTGAGGTGAGCTGTGCTGCTGTTTCTGCGGGGAAGATGTCGTACATGCTCTGCACGTTCTTTGCCAGCTGACTCTGGTAGTGGGTGCACACAGGGATGATGTGGTTCATAGAGAGGTCGCCGAACACGCGGGCCTCGATCTGAATCTTCTTGGTGTAGGTCTCCCATTTTACCTCGTTGCGGGCCTCCAGTTCCTTCTTCGACATGACGTTCTGGCTCTCGAACATCTCGATTGTCTCCTTGTCGAGGTAACGCTCAAAGATCTTCGGGCAAGAGGTCTCGCAGTCGAGACCGCGTTTCTTGGCCTCCTCAACCCATTCGTCTGAGTAGCCGTTGCCCTCAAAGTGGATTGGCTTGCAGAACTTAGCATCCTCGCGTACCACATCGAGGATGGCGCTGATCTTGTCCTCACCCTTCTCGATGAGAGCGTCAACACGTTTCTTGAAGCTCTGAAGAGCCTCTGCCACAGCGGTGTTGAGCACAATCATGGCGCTGGCACAGTTGGCCTCTGAACCTACGGCACGGAACTCGAAGCGGTTGCCTGTGAAGGCGAACGGTGATGTGCGGTTACGGTCGGTGTTGTCGATGAGCAGCTCCGGAATCTCAGGAATGTCGAGTTTCAGCCCCTGCTTTCCTGCGATGTCGAACAGCTCGTCCTTGTTAGATTTCTCGATATGCTCCAGAATTTCGGTGAGCTGGTGGCCGAGGAATGAAGAGATGATTGCTGGAGGAGCCTCGTTGGCACCCAGACGGTGCGCGTTGGTGGCGCTCATGATAGACGCCTTGAGCAGACCGTTGTGCTTGTATACGGCCATGAGGGTCTCGACAATGAAGACGATGAAACGCAGGTTGTCCTCGGGTGTCTTGCCAGGACCGTGGAGCAGCACGCCGGTGTCGGTGGCCAAGCTCCAGTTTTCGTGCTTGCCTGAGCCGTTGACGCCAGCAAACGGTTTCTCGTGCAGCAGCACGCGGAAGCCGTGGTGACGTGCAATCTTCTTCATGAGCGACATGAGCAACATGTTATGGTCGATGGCGAGGTTGGTCTCCTCAAAGATAGGAGCGAGCTCAAACTGGTTTGGCGCAACCTCGTTGTGACGTGTCTTGCAAGGGATTCCCAGTTCCAGAGCCTGGATCTCCAGGTCTTTCATGAAGGCCTGTACGCGCTCGGGGATGGCACCGAAATAGTGGTCATCCATCTGCTGGTTCTTGGCCGAGTCGTGACCCATCAGGGTGCGGCCTGTGAGCATGAGGTCGGGGCGAGCAGAGTAGAGACCCTCGTCAACGAGGAAATATTCCTGCTCCCAACCGAGGTTGCTGATAACCTTCTTTACTTCAGGATAGAAATAGTGGCATACTTCTGTGGCTGCCACGTTTACGGCGTGAAGAGAGCGAAGCAGCGGTGCCTTGTAGTCGAGCGCCTCGCCTGTGTAAGAGATGAAGATTGTGGGTATACACAGCGTGTCGTCGATGATGAACACGGGCGATGTGGGATCCCAAGCCGAGTAGCCACGGGCCTCGAATGTGTTACGGATACCGCCGTTAGGGAACGAGCTGGCATCGGGCTCCTGCTGTACGAGCAGCTTGCCAGAGAACTCCTCTATCATGCCACCCTTGCCGTCGTGCTCAATGAACGCGTCGTGCTTCTCGGCAGTGCCTTCGGTAAGGGGCTGGAACCAGTGGGTGTAGTGTGTCACACCGTTCTCGTCGGCCCACTGCTTGATGCCCTTAGCCACAGCGTCGGCAATTGAACGGTCCAGACGAGCGCCATTGTCGATAACGTCGATGAGCTTCTCATAAACGTCGCGCGGGAGATACTTGTACATCTTGGCACGGTTGAAGACGTTCTTTCCGAAATATTCGGACGGACGCTCAATGGGTGCAATAACTTCCTGAGGCTTCTTCTTGAAAGCCTCGGCAACAACCTCAAATCTTAAATTTGCCATGTTGAATATCCTTTAAGTATTTAATAATTTTTTCTTGTTTTTTAAAGCTTCAGAGCTTATGCTTTTAAGTCTTTAGCTTTTTAAGCCTCAGGCCTTATGTGCTTAATGCCTTTGGCTTTGTTTTTCAAGCTTTAAACCTTTTGTCTTTCAAGCTTTAAACCTTTTGTCTTTCAAGCTTTAAACCTTTTGTCTTTTAAGCATCAGACCTAAATGCCGAGCGTGAATCCGAAGACCATGTAAGCCTTTCTGTTGCTTGGGTTTGCGGCTATGCCTGCGAAGAGCGGTATGGAGAACTTGGGTGTTACCTCTATCTCCTTTTCTGCTCTTAACGACACGTTGACCACGGCAAAGCCGTTTGCTTCGCTGTAGAAGTCCGACTTGTAAGGCACGGCTCCCACGGTTGCTGTCCATTGGCATGTGGTGAGCGCAAAGGGGATGTTTGCCTCCATGTAAGACGAGTATTGACGGTGGTCGTTGTCGGTCCGCGAGTCGTCACCGGCAAAGTTGGTGAACCAGTCGAAGCTGACCACCCCGAAATCGTAGCCTATGTTTGCCTCAAACACATGGTTTGTGTTGTGTGAGGCATAAGCAAAATAGCGGTTGTTAGGGTCTGACACCTCGCCCGTAGCGAGCGATGGCTTGCCGTACGCCATCCAGTAGTCGGTCACGGCAACATGCAGTCCACACTTATGCTCGTATCTCAGCGTGAGGTCGATCTCTTCGTCGTCTTGAGGTTCAGACAGGCCCACGTTGCCCCATGCTTCGAGCGACAGTCCGTTGTAAGAAAGCGCGAGAGAGGGTTGCAGGCTCACCGCCCCATAGTCTTGTCCGCGCCAGATGTAGCGGCTCACGAGGTCGACACCTATTGTTGCCTCAATGTCGTTTGCTTTGTTGTTGTCGTCATCGTTGTTGTCTGCTGCCCATGCGTTGGCAGGCAGAACTGTGGTGGCGGCCATAAGAATGGCCATTATACTGTTTCTTCTCATTCGTTTTGTTATGTCTTGGGTGTCCTTGGCTTGCCGTTCAGCCTGCTGCCACTGTTTAGCCGTTCAGCCAGTTGGCAATGCGTGTCATGGCTTCACGGCAGTCGTCGCGGTCGCCGAAAGCGGTCAGACGGACGTATCCTTCGCCGCTTGGTCCGAAGCCCACGCCAGGTGTGCATACCACGCCGGCGCTGTAGAGCATCTGTTCGAAAAACTTCCAGCTGCCCGTATTGTTGGGTGTCTTCACCCAGAGGTAAGGAGCGTTTCTTCCGCCGTAGACCTTGAGGCCGAGACGTGTCAGCGCTTCCATCATGATCTGGGCGTTGCCCATATAATAGTTGATGGTGTCCTTGATCTGCTTCTTGCCCTCGGGCGAGTATATTGCTTCGGCAGCGCGCTGCGAGATGTAGCTTGTACCGTTAAACTTCGTGCTCTGTCGGCGGTCCCACAGGTGGTTCAGCTCAATGCGCCGTGAGCCGTCAATGGTCACGGCGGTGAGGTCCTTGGGTATGATGGTGTAGCCGCATCTCACGCCTGTGAAGCCTGCTGTCTTAGAGTAGCTTCTAAACTCTATCGCCACCTTTCTGGCTCCCTTGATCTCATAGATAGAGTGGGGAATGTTGTCGTCCTGTATGTAGGCCTCGTAAGCTGCATCGTAGAGGATGAGCGTGTCGTTCTTCAGCGCGTAGTTGACCCAACGGCGTAGCTCCTCCTTCGGCAGCACCGTGCCTGTGGGGTTGTTGGGGTAGCAGAGGTATATCATGTCGACACGGTGGTTGGGGATCTGCGGCGTGAAATTGTTCTCCTCCGTGCAGGGCATGTAGTTGACATTGCTCCACTTGCCGTCTTTCAGCACACCGGCGCGTCCGCACATCACGTTTGAGTCGATGTAGACGGGGTAGATAGGGTCGGTGACGCCTATGCTGTTGTCCCAACGCACAATCTCGCCGATGTTTCCCGTGTCGCTTTTCGCTCCATCGTTAACGAACACCTCGTTAGGGTCGAGATGGATGCCGCGCGGCAGGTAGTCGTTCTTCACGATGGCCTCGCGCAGAAAATCGTAGCCGCGCTCCGGACCGTAGCCGTGGAAGCTCGCCTTTGTTGCCATCTCGTCAACGGCTTTGTGCATGGCCTCTATCACAGCAGGACAGAGAGGCTGCGTCACGTCGCCGATGCCCAGACTTATCACTCTCACCTTCGGGTGTGACACCTTGAAGGCGTTGACCTTTTTTGCGATGTCGGCAAAAAGATAGTTGTCCGACAGCTTGAGGTAGTGTTCGTTTACTAATGCCATATAATTGTTTCCTTTTATTTGGTTGTCAGAGGAAAACCCCTGATGTTGTTATCCTGGATTGTCTGTTGTTACGGCAATGCAATCTCGCCGTCAAACACAAATTTGGCTGGCCCCGTCATGTAAACATGTCCATCGCCTGCGTTCCATTCGATGAGCAGCGTGCCTCCATCCATCTTTATTGTGCTTCTGTTCTGAGCACGTCCTGTGATCTGTGCTGCCACAGCCGTGGCGCAAGCACCTGTTCCGCACGCCATCGTTATTCCGCTTCCACGTTCCCACACCCTTGTGCGTATGGTGCCATCGGGCATGACCTGTGCAAACTCGATGTTGCAACGTTGGGGAAAGGCTGCATCGTGCTCCATCTCGCTGCCATAGCGTGCAATGTCTATGGTGTCGATGTCGTCGACAAAAGTCACGAAATGGGGGTTGCCCATCGATACGAACGTGCCTCTGAACTTGCGGAAGGAGGCCGACAGTTCGCCAAGACAGCTTTCGTCATATTGTTCCGGCACATGCAGACGCGGTTCAAGCATGTCCACCGTGACGCTTTCTACCGTGCCGCCGGTTGCAAGGTGCAACCGTAGCGTCTTTACGCCAGAGAGCGTTTCAAGCTTTATCTCTGTCTTGTCGGTGAGCTTGCGCTCATAGAGATATTTGCCTATGCATCTCGATGCGTTGCCGCACATCATGGCTTCAGAGCCGTCGGCGTTGAAAATGCGCATTGAGAAGTCGGCACCGCTTGTTATTGAAGGCTTGCCAATGAGTACCAATCCGTCACTTCCGATGCCCGTGTGCGGTGCGCTCCATTTGATGGCTGCGGCGCTCGGATCAGGGATGCTATATAATAAGGTGTCGACATAGATGTAGTCGTTTCCTGCTCCGTGCATCTTTGTGAACTTGACTGTCTTAATCATTTTGTAGCTCTATTTCTTTGTTTCTATTACTATCTGTTTTGTTTATGCTGCAAAATTACAACAATTTTGATTAATATCCATACGTTTTCCTTACAAAATAATCAACGAAATAAGCGAAAATATTAAATTGTAAGGTTTTTGTTTAAAAATGCTTACAAAATGCAATATTGAACCCTATTATTTCTAACAATATGAACCAACAATAAAAAAGTAGTAGACAAAAGGTCGTTAAAGTGATTGGGTTAATGACATAATGTTGTAATTTTGCACCTGTCAATTGACAAAAAGTAAGCATTAGATGTAATTTATAATAAAAAGGAAAGAAAGCATGAAGAAGATTGAAGCCATTATTCGCAAGTCTCGTTTTGAGGATGTAAAAGAGGCCTTGCTTGCAGCCGACATCGAGTGGTTTTCCTACTATGATGTGCGTGGCGAGGGCAAGATGCGCCAGGCTCGCGTTTACCGTGGAGTGATGTATAACACCAGTGCCATTGAGCGCACTCTTGTGTCGCTTGTGGTTCGTGACAAGAATGTAGAGAAGGCTGTGAATGCCATTCTCAAGGCTGCGCATACAGGCGAGATTGGTGATGGCCGCATCTTTGTCATACCGATAGAGGACGCCATTCGCATCCGCACAGGCGAGCGTGGCGACATCGCTCTTTATAATGCAGAGCAGGAGGAGTAGGAGGCTGGGAGACAGCTTGTGGGTTTTATGGACTTTAAGGGTCTTATGTACCTTATAGGCCTTACCTTATTTTATTATTTTTTCTGACAATTTTTAATCATTCAAAAAAGATAGTTTCATGATAACGACAATACTTGCAACCACCCCCACGCTCGACACAGGCAACACAGCCTGGATGATGATGAGCACCATTCTTGTCTTGCTGATGTCCATCCCTGGCATCGCGTTGTTCTACGGCGGATTGGTACGCCAGAAAAATGTCCTTAGCGTTGTTATGCAGACCATGCTTATTGTTGGAGCAGTGAGCCTTATATGGGTCGCCTTCGGTTATAGTTGGGCTTTTGATGATAGCTATAAAACCTCAGGATCGCCACTGTTCTTCATTATTGGTGGTTGGGGAAAAGCATTCCTTCATGGCGTGACAGCCGACACGCTGATGCCGACAGGCATTCCCGAACTGACGTTCGTAATGTTCCAGTGCATGTTTGCTCTTATCACACCGGCTCTTATCCTCGGCGCCTTCGCAGAGCGCATTAAGTTTAAAGGCTACATGGTGTTCACCCTGTTGTGGGTCATCATCGCCTATCTGCCCATGGCCCACTGGGTGTGGGGCGGCGGCTTCTTGCAGGAGATGGGAGCCATCGACTTTGCTGGCGGCACCGTTGTACACATCAACGCTGGCGTGTCGGCCCTCGTCATGGCTCTGATGATCGGCAAGCGCGAAGATTATCGTGTGGGTCATCCCATCACACCGCATAACATCATGTTCGTGTTTCTTGGCACCTCGTTCCTCTGGCTCGGATGGTTTGGCTTCAACGCCGGTAGCGGACTGGCTGCCGATGGTCTTGATGCCAACGCGTTCCTTGTGACCCATGTGGCTACGGCAACAGCTGCGATGACCTGGATGACGGTCGACTGGTGCTTTAACAAGAAACCCACAACCGTTGGCGCGTGTACGGGTGCCGTTGCCGGACTTGTTGCCATCACGCCTGCTGCCGGAACGGTCGATCTGCTTGGCGCTTTCGCCATCGGAGTTATCACACCTATCGTCTGCTTCATCATGGTGGCTGCCGTGAAGCCCTATTTCAAATATGACGATGCCCTCGATGCCTTTGGCGTTCACGGCGTGGGCGGTATAATAGGCTCAATCCTTACAGGTGTCTTCGCAACACAGTATATCACAGGCGAGGGTGGCGTCGAAGGCGCTCTCTATGGCGACTGGCATCAGTTGTGGGTGCAGCTCGTAGCTACGGGCGTGAGCATTGTGTTCGCTCTGGTTGTCACAACCATTCTGTTCCTTGTCGTAGATAAAACCATCGGCATTCGCGTTGACAAGCGTGTGGAGGAAGAAGGTCTCGACATCTACGAACATGGTGAGAGTGCTTATAACTAATGGGCGCTTATAACTAATGAGCGCTTATAACTAATGAGCGCTTATAAAAAAGCTTATAAAAAAACAGTGAACTGCGTACAATAAAACAAAGAAACGCATTTAATAAAACATAAACAACCAAATGGGAAAAGAACAAATGAAAAAGGTTCTTTCTCATTAAAAAGAAAAGAAATATGTGTGGAATAGTATCTATTTTCAACATTCAGGAACAGACACCTGAGTTGCGTCAGAAGGCTTTGCGCATGAGTCAGAAAATTCGTCATCGTGGTCCCGATTGGAGCGGCATCTACACTGGTGGGTCTGCAATCTTGTGTCATGAGCGACTGTCTATCGTCGATCCTGAGTCGGGCAAGCAGCCTCTGTTCTCGTCTGACAAGAAGCAGGTGCTGGCGGTCAATGGTGAGATCTATAACCATCAGGACATACGTCGCCGCTATGCCGGCAAGTATCAGTTTCAGACGGGTAGCGACTGCGAGGTGATCCTTGCCCTCTACCGCGACAAAGGCATCGATTTCCTGGAGGACCTCAGTGGCATCTTCGCTTTCGCCCTCTACGATGCCGAGCGCGACGAGTTCCTGATTGCTCGTGACCCCATAGGCGTAATACCTCTTTACATCGGCTACGACGACGATGGCAAAGTGTATGTGGCAAGTGAGCTGAAAGCTCTTGAGGGACAGTGTGACCGCTATGAGCCGTTCCTTCCCGGCCACTATTATTGGAGCCGCGAGCCGGGAATGAAGAGATATTATAAGCGCGACTGGTTCTCTTATGACGCTGTGAAAGACAACGCGGCAAGTGTGACCGACATACACGATGCCCTTGAAGCTGCCGTGAAGCGTCAGCTCATGAGCGATGTGCCTTACGGCGTGCTGCTGTCGGGAGGTCTTGATTCGTCAGTCATCAGTGCCATTGCAGAGAAATTTTCGGAGCGTCGCATAGAAGACGACGACAAGGAACGTGCATGGTGGCCGCGCCTCCACTCGTTTGCGGTGGGCTTGAAAGGAGCGCCAGACCTTGCTAAGGCTAAGCTCGTGGCCGATTATATAGGTACCGTGCATCACGAAATAAACTACACCATCCAAGAGGGTCTCGATGCCATTCGCGATGTGATCTATTTCATAGAGACCTATGACGTGACGACCGTGCGTGCCTCTACGCCAATGTATCTGTTGGCGCGTGTCATCAAGTCGATGGGCATAAAGATGGTGCTGTCGGGCGAGGGTGCCGACGAGATTTTCGGTGGTTACCTCTATTTCCATAAAGCCCCATCGCCCAAGGCGTTCCATGAGGAGACCGTGCGCAAGCTCTCAAAACTCTACATGTACGACTGCCTTCGTGCCAACAAAAGTCTGTCGGCATGGGGCGTGGAAGGTCGCGTGCCGTTCCTCGACAAGGAGTTTCTTGATGTGGCCATGCGCATCAACCCTGAGGCAAAGATGTGTCCGGGCAAGACCATTGAGAAACGTATCGTGCGCGAGGCTTTCGCCAACATGTTGCCCGATGAGGTGGCATGGCGACAGAAAGAGCAGTTTAGCGACGGTGTGGGCTACTCGTGGATCGACACCCTCAAGAAGATCACCTCTGACCAGGTTAGTGACGAGCAGATGGCACATGCCGCCGAGCGGTTCCCCATCAATCCGCCAAGAAATAAAGAAGAATACTACTATCGATCTATTTTTGCCGAGCATTTCCCTAGCGACTCGGCAGCCCGCTCGGTACCCAGTGTGCCCAGTGTGGCGTGCAGCACCGCTGAAGCCCTGGCATGGGACGAGGCGTTCAAGAACATGAACGACCCCAGTGGCCGTGCAGTGGCTGGTGTGCATGAAGAAGCTTATAAACATTAGAATTTACCTTTTGACAATCACGATGGGGCAGAACGCAAGAGCAAGCGTTGCTGCCCCTATTTCTTTTGTGCAAAGTTGAGTGGAAATGTGGATAACTCTTTGCTGTTATGCAATGAAATTGACCGTGATTGTGGATAACTCTGTAACTTGTTGACAGACAGCGGCACAAACATGTTGATAACTTTGTGGAAAAGATGCGTTATCAACATCGTTGAGTGTTGTTTTCCACATGCTTGAATCGTCATTTTATTCTTACAAGAAAGCCTTGAAAAAACGGTCTTGAGAAAAACTGATGACCATTTGAAAAAACAGATAGCTGTCAATGTTGCGTAATTCAAGAATTTTATGTAAGTTTGCATATTAAACAAAAATGGAAGCCCATGGCTTTATTTCCAACACCCTCAATTGCTGCCGTTATGACGTGGTGAGCAATGTGACAACCAAGGTTAAAGATAAGAAATTAACGATGAGGATACTAATTGTCAACACAAGCGAGAGAACAGGTGGAGCAGCTGTTGCTGCCAACCGACTGATGGAGGCTCTGAAGAACAACGGCGTGAAAGCTAAGATGCTGGTGGTAAACAAAACCTCCGACCAACTGACGGTAGTGGGGTTGTCGCACCAGTGGCTCCAACGGTGGCGGTTCCTCTGGGAACGGTTCACCGTCTTCTGTCATCTCCATTTCTCCAAGAACAATCTCTTTGCTATCGATATCGCCAACACGGGAGCCGACATAACGTCGCTGCCCGAGTTTCGCGAGGCCGACCTCATTCACCTGTCATGGATAAACCAGGGCATGCTGTCGCTCAGTGACATAAAAAAGATCGTGAAGAGCGGCAAGCCCGTGGTGTGGACCATGCACGACCTGTGGCCCGCAACGGCCATCTGTCATTATGCGCGCCAGTGTGCGATGTTCAAGACAGGCTGCCACAACTGCCGACTGCTGCCTGGAGGAGGCTCTGCCAACGATCTCTCAAGCAAGGTGTGGCGCAAGAAGAAGGCGTTGTATCACAACTCCAACATTCAGTTTGTGACCTGTAGCCGATGGCTTGAGGCGCAGGCGAAGCAGAGCGGGCTGTTCATAGGTCAGAGGGTGTGCAACATTCCGAACCCCATCGACTCGCGCATCTATGCTCCTGCCGACCGCCGCGAGGCACGTCTGAGCATGGGCCTGCCTGCCGAGGGACGCGTCATCTTGTTCGTTGCACAGCGTGTTGACGATGAGCGTAAGGGCGTGGCGTTCTTCATTGAGGCCATCAACCGCCTGGCCGCCTCGTCGCCACAGTTTGCAGAAACTACCTCCGTGGCTGTCATCGGCAAGAACAGCGAGCAGATTGCTGACGAGATAAAAATACGCACCTTCGCTCTCGGAACAATCAGTGGCAGTCATGCCATGGCTGCTGCCTACAACGCTGCTGATGTGTTTGTGCTGCCCTCGCTTGAAGACAACCTGCCCAACACCATCATGGAATCGATGGCCTGTGGTGTGCCGTGTGTGGGATTTCGTGTGGGAGGCATCCCTGAGATGATCGACCATCGCCGCAACGGCTACATTGCCAACTTTAAAGACACCGCTGACCTGGCTGCCGGCATCAGTTGGGTGCTCACCGAGGCCGATCACGACAGTCTGTCTCATGAGGCACGCAACAAGGTGCTGCATTGCTATTCGCAACAGAACGTAGCAGCGCAATATGTCGAGGTCTACAACGAGATGATAGCGCAAAAGACTTACCGAATATAGATTTTTTTTATATGATACGTTTTTCAATCATCACCTGCACGTTCAATGCCGAGGCGGTGATAGAGCGAACACTCGACAGTGTGCTTGAGCAGACACACAGTCATCTGGAGCATCTCATTATTGACGGCGCTTCAAAAGACCGCACCGTCGAGATGGCGCAACACTATAAGACGAAGAGCGATGAAGAAGACCACTGCCATGACGTGATCATCTGTTCAGAGCCCGATGGCGGATTGTATGATGCCATGAACAAAGCCATAGCTAAGGCCACGGGCGACTATGTGCTCTTCCTTAACGCTGGCGATGTGTTTCCCTCTCCCGACACGTTGGAGATGGTGGCAGAAAGTGTGGGCGATGGCGAGTCGCTGCCCGCTGTGCTCTATGGCGACACCGACATCGTGAACGAAGAGGGACGGTTCCTGCGCCACCGCCGCCTGGCAGCACCCAGACGGCTCACCTGGCGGTCATTCATGAAAGGCATGCTGGTGTGTCATCAGGCGTTTTATGCACGCACCGACCTTGCCAAGCAGACACCTTATAATCTCGACTATCGCTATTCTGCCGATGTCGACTGGTGCATACGCATCATGCGTGAAGCACGCCGCCGCCGTCTGCCCATGCGCAATGTGGGAGGTGTGGTAGTCAACTTTCTCGATGGCGGCATGACAACAGCCAACCACCGTGCATCGCTCAAGGAACGGTTCCGCGTGATGTGCCGTCACTATGGTTTCGTGCCTACATGCCTCATGCACGTCTGGTTTGTGGTGAGAAGTGTTACAAAGAAATAGACTCATTGTAAAAAAAATAATGTTTCAAGAAAAAATATGAAACTACCTCATTGGCTTTATAAGCTCCTGTCACTGGTGACGATGCCCCTGCGCAAGAACCCAGCCTTTTTTGTGTTCATGTATGTGTTGGGTTGCGTCTGCGCGTGGTCTACGCTGTCACATGCCAGAGGAGCGGAGCTCTACGACAATCTCTATCTGGAGCTGTTTCTCGATGTATATGTGCTGACGGCTCTGCTGTCGTTGCTGCCCCGTGTGGTCATGCCGTGGGTCAGGGCGCTGCTCTATGTGGTGTTCTATGCCGTGGCGCTGACCGATGTCTACTGCTTCGTGAAGTTCGACTCCACGCTCACACCCACCATGCTTCTGCTTGTTGGCGAGACCGACGAGCGCGAGGCTGGCGAGTTTTTGCAGTCGTGCGTGTCGCCCGACGTGCTGTTCAGCAACGTGGGATGGGTGCTGCTCATCATGCTCATCCACATCTTTATATCTCTCGAGTTGCGGTTCCCACACCTTGTGCCGCGCAAGGTTAAGGAGTGGGGCAAGGCAGCGCGTGACAAGGTGGCATCGTGGCGAATGTGTATTGTGCCCCCAACAGCTGTGGCGCTCATTGCTCTTGTGGTGTGGGCGGTGTCGGAGAGTGCTCACAACAAGGCAGCAACATGGAAGTTGCTCACAGCTCCAACCATTGGCGACGTGGAACACACGCTCACGGAGAAAGACCATGCCGTGCTCTACCATCCCATCTACCGCCTTGTGTTCAGCATCTATGCCAACGAGCTGACCGCCAGTCAGGTGACCAAGCTCGTAAGGGCCGCCGACAAGGTGAAGGTTGACAGCTGCTCGTTTACCAGTCCGGAGATTGTCCTTATCATCGGTGAGAGCTACAACCGTCACCACTCGTCACAGTATGGCTACGTCATGCCCACCACGCCACGCCAGAAGAAGCGTGAGCGCACGGGGCGTCTCGTCAAGTTTACAGACGTGGTGGCACCATGGAACCTCACGAGCTTTGTGTTCAAGAACCTCTTCTCCATGCATGTTGTGGGACAGAAGGGCGAGTGGTGCGACTATCCGCTCTTCCCCGAGCTGTTCCGTAAGGCAGGCTATCATGTGACGTTCCTCACGAACCAGTTCTTGCCCAAAGCCAAGGAGGCGGTCTACGATTTCAGTGGCGGCTTCTTCCTCAACAACCCGAAGCTCAGTGCGGCACAGTTTGACACGCGCAACGACAAGCTGCATGTCTTCGACGAGGGCTTGCTCAAAGACTATGACGAGCTGAAGGCGCAAGAGGGAGACCATAACCTCACCATCTTCCACCTCATTGGCCAGCATGTGGTCTACAGGCAGCGCAGTCCGAAAGACCGCAAACATTTCAAGGGCGACGATTACATAGACATCAAACCCAACCTCAACGCGAGGGAGCGCGGCATCCTGTCCGACTATGACAACGCCATCCTCTATAACGACTCCATCGTGGATCAGATCATGCAACGCTTCGAACAGCGTGAGGCCATCGTGATCTATGTTCCCGACCATGGCGAGGAGTGTTATGAAGGCGACATGCACTTCTTCTGTCGTCTCCACTCTGCCGACATCGATGCCCGTCTGGCACATGCCGAGTTTGACATCCCCTTCTGGATCTGGTGCTCAAAGAAATATGTGCGCCGACACCCGAAGGTGTTCCGCGAGATTGTGGCAGCGCGACATCGCAGGTTCATGACCGATGCCTTGCCACATCTGCTCGTCTACCTTGCAGGCATACATGCGCCCGACTATAACAGCAAGTATAACCTTATCTCGCCCGACTATGACGAGATGAGGCCACGCATACTGAAAGGCACCACCGACTATGACAAGTTAAGCGAAAAGTGACAAAGCGAAAAGTGATGATTATGAATAACAGACAACCAATACTCTCGATGACGCAATGCTCAGCCCTTCGCGGACTGGCTATCATCGGCATATTTTTGCATAACTACTGCCATTGGCTGGGACTGGCGGTGAAGGAGAACGAATATACGTTCACCATCGACAAGTGTAGACGCTTGCTTGAGGTGATGACACATCCCGACATCAACCTCCCCGTTCACCTGCTGTCGTTCTTCGGCCATTATGGTGTGCCCGTGTTCCTGTTCCTCAGTGCTTACGGACTGGTAATGAAATATGAGGGAGGATTCGCCAATGGAGGGACAGCCAATGGAGGGACAGCCAATGGGGTGACAGCCAATGGAGGATCCGCCAATGGAGGGACCACCAACGGAGGATCAACCCCATCACCCCTTGCCTTCCTGCGTTATCATTACCTCAAACTGTTTAAGATGATGGTGGTAGGTTTTGTCGCTTTCACCATGGTCGATGCCATAACGCCGGGCCGCTGGCACTACACGCCTCTCACTATCATTGCACAGCTTGGCATGTTCAACAACATCATGCCAGACCCTGACCATGTTATATGGCCAGGTCCCTTCTGGTTCTTCGGACTGATGTTTCAGCTCTACATTGTCTATCGTCTGCTGCTCTTCCGTAGAGGGTGGAAGCCGTTGGCTATCCTCGTGGTTGTGTGTTGGCTCATGCAGGTGTTCTGCGACCCGGAAGGTGAAACGCTTAACCGTGTGCGTTACAACTTTATGGGTGGCATGCTGCCGTTCGCTCTCGGTCTGCTGTTCGCACGCTATGGCCGCGAACTGAAACAAGGAGCGTGGGTGGTGATAACGTTGGCATCGGCTCTGGCGGTGTTCTTCTTAAGCTTCAACTACCAGCTGTGGTTCTGGGTTCCGCTCTTTGTCTGCACCTTCTCAGTGGCTTTGGTTAAGATCCTTCCCACATCGTTCAACGAGAGGATGGCTTGGGTGGGCAGCATCTCAGCAGCTCTCTTCGTCATGCACCCCATAACGCGTAAGATCTTCATACCCATCAGTCGCAGTGGCGATGTCTACACAGGCTTGCTCCTCTACATCATCGCCTCCATTGCCATCGCTTGGCTCTGCCGCGAACTGATGAGAAAAATACCGAACCCTAGATTAAAGGTAAAAAGGTAAAAAGGTAAAAAGGTAAAAAAGGCTGCCGCCTTTTAAGGGAAAAGTGAAGAACGAAGAGTGAAGAATTCAATAGCCCTGGCCATTCACTCCCCTCTCCAACGGGGAGGGGTGAGCCACCGTTAGGTGGC
>ERZ779660.165-NODE-165-length-38597-cov-3.843936_pt1 | contig 38597 bp, 33 predicted proteins | sample MGYA00511906_ERZ779660 | MGnify/ENA primary metagenome ERZ779660 (study PRJEB29588, sample SAMEA2156906) | human gut metagenome | biome: human gut; feature: human-associated habitat; material: faeces | place: Denmark | collected 2008/2010 ... | reverse complement strand
TACTCTTGGCTTTTATTTTTTATCTGCATAGACATTCGACGAATGTCTATGCGCTTGTGATTGCGAAGCAATCGCAAGAGATATACGTGAGTTCTGGATATAGGGCGTGAGCCCGCGAGACAAACACGCGAAGCGTGGTTGTCATAGGCGGCTGAGTGTATTATAATTTTACTTAGTCAAAGCTATGTTTGGCAGGTGAAAACAGCGGAACAGATAGGAGGTGTCAGGCAGCACGAGCAAGGCAACGACAAAGTTTGCAATCGCATTTGCGTTTAAGGAGTTATTATTAGAGAAATCGATTGATAAAATAACAATCAATGACATTACGGAAAAGTGTGGGATAAACCGTCAGACTTTTTATTATCATTTTCATGATATATATGAGTTGATTGAATGGATTTGCGAAACAGATGCAGATCATGTACTGAAACAGAATAAAACATATGATACGTGGCAGGAAGGATTTCTGGCAATATTTCATCTGCTGAAAAAGGACGAACCTTTTGTTGTCAACATCTATCATAATGCTCCGCGAGGATATATTTACCGCTATTTGTATAAAGTGACATATCAGCTGATATATGATGTACTCGAGGAAAAAGCGGAAGGTATGGTTGTGCGGGAAGAGGATAAAACATTCATTGCGGATTTTTACAAATATGGGTTTGTTGGACTGGTGTTAGAATGGATTGACAAGGGAATGAAGGAGGATCCGAAAAAGATCATAGAAAGATTGAATGCATTGATTCAGGGATCTTTCGCACATGCACTGAATAATGCAAAACTGAACAAGAGCTGATTACGACAAATCTGCTGGTTTGTCGTATATGGATGCAATGTAAGAGGATTGTCACTTTCTATGACAGTTCTCTTTTTTTGTGCATAGTAGGAAGAAGATTTTGTGGATATACTGTGTATATGGAAACAAAGAAAAATGTCACAGTTTAAACAAAAAAAGGAGTGTGTTTATTATGTATTATTCAGCAGGAACTTATGAAGCATTTGCAAGACCGGAAAAACCGGAGGGTGCTGACCGGAAATCAGCATATATCATTGGAACAGGATTAGCGGGACTTTCTGCCGCTTTTTATCTGGTGAGAGATGGGCAGGTAAAAGGAGAGCGTATTCATCTCCTTGAGAAGCTGGATCTTGCCGGAGGCAGCTGCGACGGAAGAAAGGATGTCCGAAAAGGCTTCTACATGCGTGGCGGAAGAGAAATGGACAACCATTTTGAATGTATGTGGGATATGTTCCGGGATGTTCCTTCGATAGAGACACCGGGCGTCTCTGTTCTGGATGAGTATTATTGGTTAAACAAGCATGATCCGAATTACTCCCTTTGCAGGGCTTCTGAGAAATGCGGGCAGGATGCACATACAGATAAGAAATTTACACTTGATAAGGATTCAGCCCTGGCATTGTCAAAGTTGTTTATGACACCGGAAAAAGATTTGGAGGATAAGAAAATCAGTGAGATATTGCCGGATTCCTTCTGGGACACAAATTTCTGGTTGTACTGGCAGACCATGTTTGCATTCCAGAGATGGTCATCTGCATTGGAAATGAAACGGTATTTATGCAGATACTGCCATCATATTGATGGACTTCCGGATTTTTCCGCACTCCGTTTTACGAAATACAATCAATACGAGAGCATGATTCTTCCGCTTGTAAAATATCTCGAAAGTCACGGTGTGTCAGTCGAGTATGGCATGGATGTCAAAAATGTTGTCATCAAAGATGATAATGGTAAAAAATCTGCTACACAGATCGTATATGAGAAGGATGGAAAACCGGGTACAATTGATTTGATCGAGGATGATCTGGTCTTTATAACAAATGGATGCTGTACAGATACTTCCTGCTATGGAGATCAGAATACAGCACCGGATTTGAGCCGGATTAAAAACGGTGCAGGCGAATCTTGGGATTTGTGGAAGAATATTGCTGCACAGGCAAAGAATGGCGAGTATGGTAATCCGGATAAATTCTGCGACGATTTTGAAGCAACAAACTGGATGAGTGCAACTGTAGAAACCTCGGATGAAGAGATTATCCAGAAGATTATCAGCATTTGCAAGCGGGATCCGAGAGAAGGAAAGGTAACAACCGGAGGAATTGTGACAGTGAAGGATAGTACCGATAACTGGTATCTTTCGTGGACAATCAATCGCCAGCCGCAGTTTAAAGCGCAGGATAAAAATACGGTTTTGATCTGGGTATATGCACTTACAACGAATAAAGAAGGAAATTATGTAAAGAAGGCAATGCGGGATTGTACAGGTGAAGAAGTTTGCCGGGAGTGGCTGTATCACATTGGCGTGCCGACAGATCAGATTGACGATTGGGCAAAAAATCGCTGCAATACAACAACCTGCTTCATGCCATACATCAATGCGTTCTTCCAGCCAAGAAAAGAAAGCGATCGTCCGCTTGTTGTTCCGGAAGGCGCTGTTAATTTTGCATTCCTGGGACAGTTTGCAGAGACACCGAGAGATACTATTTTCACAACAGAATACTCCATCCGTACGGGTATGGAAGCAGTTTACACACTTATGAACGTAGATCGTGGTGTTCCGGAAGTGTGGGGTTCTAAGTACGATGTGCGGGAATTGCTGCGGGCCGCATATTATGCAGTTGATAAAAAGCCGATTGATGAACTTCCGCTTTCTCTCAAAGAAAAGATTGTCTTAAAGAAAGTAATAAAAGCTGTGGAAGGAACCGACCTGGAGATTTTGCTAAAGGAAAGTGGATTGCTCCGGTAAGAGAGGTTATTCATCGATATGGATTTAAGCAAAATGTCTCAGATGATAATATAAGTAAGCGCAAGGAAAGAGGAAGCATGTGTGATGTTTCCTCTTTTGTGCAATTTGCCATTGATTCTGATTATTGTTTGAAGATTATAGTTGTTATGGTACAATAATATTCGTAAATTTCTTTTTAACATTGAAAGAGGGGGTGCAATAAGTAATGAATCAGGTAGAGGTTTTGGATAATGGTGTAGTATTGAATGGCAATTTGCTGACATTTCCACTTTCCTATGAAGATATACGTGCATTATTTGGAGAGGCCAGGATAAATGTTCAAAGTGATAATCATTGTGAATATTTCTATGATGAGCTGGGAATATCATTTGAGGGTGCAACTGCATATCTTCGGAACTTGAAAAAACAGAAGGCCTATATAGATGATGCCCATAATATCACATCTATGACGCTGTATGTTACAGGGGAAAACGTATTCGCAGAATCAAAGACAGAAAAACGGTATATTGGTGGACTAAAAGTCTTAAATCAAAATATGTCACGCGACAGATTATATCCATATATTCTAGGCTACGGCTATAATTCAGAAATTAAGGATGAGCAGGGGAATATGGTTCGGCAGATTCATATGGATATTGTTCTGAAAGTAGAAGATGAACTAAAGAGAAAAGATATTCCAGTCTATGATGGAGATCAAATTCTATTAGATGTATATATCGGATTCAGACCGGAACGTCCAAAGAGTGATGAGAACTATAATATCACTGTTCCTGATGAACCTTGTCTGATATTCGATACATTTAATTTTAAGCTCGCCGTAATACAGGAACTCATGTACAATCAGGAAGTCTTGAAGCCATATTTTGATATATACGATTATATGATTTTCAAAAAAACACATTGGAATCTTGAAACAGATAAAAATGTACGCGCCGCGGTAAGCTTCTTTAAGGAATTACCGATTCCGGCAAGTCTTGCAGGGCTGGTCAAAGAAATTAATATGGATGGTTCCGACGAAATCTATATGCAGATTGCACCAGAGTGGGACGGAAGAGACGAAAGATTCGATTTCAGAAAAGTAACAAAAGCGGAGATGGAGCAGTTCCCAAATCTGAAGAAAATGCTCATTTTCGGAAATGAACGTGATGCAGAAAGTCTTAGAAAAGTATGTGATCCGTTGGGGATTGAAGTGGAACCTATGGCGTGTACGTCTGTTTAGATTCGATGTGAGGATGGAAACTATAGGTTCAGGTAATTATGTTGCTACAATTATTGGTAATATTGCAGCAAATTTGAGTTGAGCGCATATGCGATAAAGTAATAAAGTTGAGAGTGTGCTTGCATGCTCTAATTTTTTTGATCTGAATAAACATATAGCAAATGTTGTGATGAGAACAACTGGAATGTGATGGAAGTGCATTTAGTAGATAGTTTACATTTCATATTAGCTTGTGATAACTAAATCAAAATTGATAAAATCAGGTTTTTGTGATATTCTAATTTAGAATAGTTATGGATTGAAAGATATTATGGAAATTCCAAAAGAGTCCTAAAAAATGGACACCCTAAAGGATATAATTAAATAAATTGGCAGAAAAAGAGGTAGATTATGTATACAACAATAGAGCTATTTGCAGGAGCTGGTGGCCTGGCGCTGGGTGTTGAAAAGGCAGGATTTAATACAATTGGATTAATAGAATTTGATAAAGAAGCGTGTGATACATTGCGTACAAATAGACCAAAATGGAATGTGATATGTGATGATATAGCAAATGTATCTTGTAAAAATTTAGAAAAATTATTTAACATAAAGAAGGGAAAGTTAGATCTTTTGTCTGGTGGGGCACCATGTCAGGCTTTTTCGTATGCAGGTAAGAGGCTTGGGCTTGAAGATGCAAGAGGAACATTATTTTATCATTATGCTGTATTTCTTGAAAAGCTTCAACCTAAAATGTTCCTGTTTGAAAATGTGCGAGGATTGCTTACACATGATGGAGGAAAGACATATAGTACAATTCTTGATATTTTTGAAAAAGCTGGTTATGAAATACAAAAGGAAGTTTTGAATGCATGGGATTATGGCGTTGCACAAAAAAGAGAGCGTTTGATTACAATTGGCATTCGAAAAGATCTTGTTGGGAAAATTAAATACTCGTTTCCTAAGCCATATGACTATAAGCCAGTATTACGTGATGTGCTGCAAGATGTTCCGGAAAGCTTGGGAGTTCCATATGGCGAAAGTAAAAGAAAAATATTTGAATTGGTACCGCCGGGAGGGTATTGGAAGGATATTGATCCCCAAATAGCCAAGAAATATATGAAGAGTTGTTGGAATATGGAAGGTGGCAGAACTGGAATATTGCGAAGGATGAGTATGGACGAACCATCACTGACTGTGTTAACATCTCCGTCTCAAAAGCAGACAGAACGTTGTCACCCTTTGGAAGCAAGACCGTTTACAGTGAGAGAAAATGCTAGATGCCAAAGTTTTCCTGACGACTGGAAATTTTGTGGAAAGGTAATGTCACAATATAAACAGGTAGGAAATGCTGTACCGGTTAATTTGGCATATGAGGTAGCAAAAGAAATATATAATTCCTTGCAGGAGGCAGAGATAATGGATTGGAATTTGAATTTTATATCGGAAGAAGATTTTACTGATCACGTTAGGGCGACTATAGAAAAATATGGAGAAAAACTTGAGTCATTTGATGTTAAGCGGTTTAATAAGAATATCATAGATCCTATTAAATTAATTTTTGATAAAACCGTGTATCGTTCAACATGGGAAGAGATTGTTAGCAATGAGATATTCAGACAAAGAGATAAGGCAAATAACAATGATATTGGATATTTTCATCAGAGGATATTTCAGTATATTTCTAATTGCCATGTACCAGATAACGGAAAAGAAGGTGGATGGGATGTAATATATAAGAATCCAAATGGAATAGAACTTCCGGATGGAGATGTGGTGCATACTGTTTATGTTGAAATGAAAAATAAACACAATACCATGAATTCTGCTTCTGCAGGAAAAACATATATAAAAATGCAGAATCAATTGTTGAGTGACGATGATTGTGCTTGCTTTCTTGTGGAAGCAATTGCCCAAAAATCGCAGAATGTGAAATGGGAAACAACAGTTGATAAGAACAAAGTGTCTCATAGACGAATTAGAAGGGTAAGTTTGGATCAGTTTTATGCATTGGTAACTGATGATAAAACAGCATTTTATAAAATGTGTATGGCTCTACCAGGGATTATAGAAAAAGTAGTTAATAGTGGTAAGGGCATAAAAGTTCCAGAAGATACAGTATTTGAGGAACTCAAGAATATAGCAGGTCATATAGGAGAAGAATCTGAGCAGCTTGCTATGGCGATGGCTGTATATATGTTAGGATTTTGTACATATAATGGATTTAGAAATTATGTGAAACTTGAGACAAGTGCAGAAAAAGATTCACTTAAAAGGTTGTATATGCAAGCAAAGAAGGTGAAAATATCCATGCTTGAGTAGAATTTTTATGGCAGATTTCTTTCTGTGAGGTATTGATAATTAGTGTCAGTATATCAGTTTGTTGAAATAATCGTATGGTAAATATGTTTAAGATATTTATTTTGGGGTACAAGCAATTGTTTTCCTATTATATAAATTAAGGCATATAAAGTATTTCCGTAAATTTAGATATAAGCAATATATGTGCACTGGACAGTGTTTGGACGTTTAGGGTTAGAATGCCAATATTTTATACACCAAAAGGTGTATCGCAGAGTTCGTGTTTAAGACCAGTGAATTCCTTAGGAGGGGAACTACTAGAACCAATAACGAAAAATTACTATAATTATACCTAAACTTGGCTTTCTGACGGGCAAGGATGCGGACGTCTATTTCTAGGTTTAGGCACATTTAAACTGTGTGAGAGTAGAATGCTTTTGAAGAAAATTGAAGCTCCCAATTTGAAGTGTTTGATGTGATGAAATTTTGCATGGTATCATGTCTTTTTCTCTTGTATAGTATGCAATGTTTAAAGAATATTTCATTTTGTTTTGCGATTTTTAGATGCATATGATACAAGTCCAAATTAAGGAATGGGAAGGGAAACGAAAGATGGAGGAAGAGGATATTCTATGGTAGGTTGTTCAATTTTTAGAATTGACAAGCATATATTGATATTTTATATTAAACTAGATTAGTACTCAATAGAAAAGAAAGTTGATAATCACGAAGCAATATGTAAAAATGGAGGGGATCAGGTGAAAATAGACTCAGTAAAAATTAAAAATTTCAGAGGCTATAAGGATGAAACAACGATAGAATTAAATGATCTAACAGTATTTGTTGGAAAGAATGATATTGGAAAATCTACAATTTTGGAAGCTTTAGATATTTTTTTTAATGATGGAAAAGGGGTAATAAAATTAGATAAAACGGATGTTAATGTAAAAGGCAAAAGGGAAGAAAATTTAGATATAGAAATTTCTGTATGTTTTTCGGAACTACCGGAAAAGATAATTATAGATTCAACTGTTGAGACTTCATTGCAAGATGAATTTATGCTTAATGCTAATGGGCAATTAGAGGTCATAAAGAGATATAAAAATGGTGGAGTTGCAAAGATATTTATTAAAGCTAAACATCCGACGAATAGCAAGTGTTCAGAATTATTAGTAAAAAAGAATAGTGATTTAAAAAAAATAATAAAAAGTGAAGACATTGAATGTAAAAATCAAACTGTAAATTCTGAAATGAGGAGAGCAATTTGGAATAGATTTTCTGCTGATCTACAACAGGATAACGTAGAAATTGATGTATCAAAAGAAGATGCAAAGAAAATTTGGGAAAAATTATCGAATTATCTACCAACATATTCATTATTTCAGTCAGATAGGAAAAATAGTGATGGAGATGATGAGATACAAGATCCATTGAAGGCAGCTGTAAAACAGATTTTGAGTGATACAGAATTACAGACAACATTGGCAGAGGTTGCAACTGAGGTTGAAAACAAATTAAAAGAAGTAGCAGATAGAACATTAACTAAGCTTCGGGAAATGGATCCAGCAATTGCAGCAAGCCTGAATCCAGTAATTCCATCAGCTGACAGTCTTAAGTGGCAGGATGTTTTTAAAAATGTGTCAATATCAGGTGACGAGGATATCCCAATTAACAAGCGAGGAAGTGGAGTGAAAAGACTTGTCTTGTTAAATTTTTTTAGAGCAGAGGCAGAGAGACGGTGTCAAGAACAGGGTAATACGGGTGTAATATATGCGATAGAAGAGCCAGAAACTTCACAACATTCAGATAATCAGCGGATATTGATAGACGCTTTTAAGACATTGGCTTCAGTCGCAAATACTCAGGTTATACTAACAACACATAGTTCTTATATTGTTAAGCAGTTGCAGTTTACAGATTTACGTCTTATTAAGGAAAATGAAGAAGGGAATAAAGAAATATTGGGTGTTCTTCCTGGACAACTTCAATATCCGTCATTAAATGAGGTAAACTATATAGCATTTAATGAAGTTACAGAAGAATACCATGATGAATTATATTCATTCATAGAATTTCAGGGGTGGAAAGATTTGTATATTCAAGGAAAGTCAACAAGGTTGTACAATCGTATAAGTAGGAATGGATCTATTATAAATGAACAGAAAGTTTTGACAGAGTATATACGTCATCAGATACATCATCCGGAAAACCAAAATAATCCAAGGTATACAAGAGAAGAATTAAAACAGTCTATAGATTTAATGAGAACCTTTATTGAACAGCAAAGTACAACTGGAATTGTTGAGCCATAAGTGTATTAACAAAATCCTAAAAATAAACACGGATGTAGCTGGATAGCCGGATCTTTCGATACAAATTACATAAAAATACCATTTGAACATGGCAATACACTGATCAGGTATCATGGGAAAGGAAGAACTGTTGGATCAGAATGATTTGCTTTAGGCAATACTGAAACGATTTTGAGATGATCATATATTTCACAAAATAATGAAGCTGAGAGTATATTTATATATTCTTGGCTTTTATTTATATTACTTGAATTAAAAGGTTAACAAATCCCCTACCCCAGCCGATAACATACATATAAAAGCTCAAAAGGAATTGAGCTCAAAAACTTCAAGGATGAAGTAATAAGGTTTTCAGAGGTATAGGGGATTACTATACCTATTTCTGTTTTATTTCTTTACCCTTGTAGTGGGCTTATTTCCTATGTAAAAATGTGTAATTTATAGTTGTGATTAAAAGATCGGAGCGTGCCATATGGGAATGAATATTTTAGGCTTGAATGCGAGGGAAGCAACCCTGATAAAACCAAATACTGCGTCGCAGACGTACAGCATCAATCAGGCGAAGGTGAAAGCGGATATACAAAGCGGAAATGTGACGGGCGATTTGCTGCAGTTATCGAATCAAAGCGCGGAGAAGATTGCTGGACTGGCAACGACTGGAGATGTGAGAAGGAGCAGTAACAACTATTCTTTGGAAGCATTTTTCAGGAAGGATATGCCGAAGATGACGAATGCGGATGGTTCGTACTCCATCGGAAATGTGATGTTTACCGAGGAAGAGCTGGTTAAGGCGAGAAATGTTATGCAGACGGCGGCAAAACAGATCAACGGGGATGCCGGTATAAAGTCGAATCTGGATTATAAGGATTATGCGATGATGGCGCTGGCAGAGAAAGCAGTTGGAGATTATGCGAAGGAGCATTTCAACGAGGCACAGCAACAGGTGATCGCAGATGCGGTGAAAAGCTATAACGAGGGCTTGGGAAATCTGCAGCGAGATGTGATTCGGAATGGCTCGTATGGCGAAAATTCAAGTGCGAAGAGTGGAACTTATTATGGCTTGAGTCCGGTGTTGAGTCAGACGCAGGCAGATGCCATGAATCGGTTGAAGGAGGAAATCAGTCGTGTATCGGGGAACAAGGAATACACGAAATCTGTAGCGGGTGAGGTTGCGGGTGTGGCAACGATTGCAACGAACAAGGAGTTGATCAATCAGATGAAATCATTGTTTTTCGAGGTTGATCTGACAGATACGAAACAAATGCAGGGCGCGATGGACAAGTACCGCGAATTGCTTCGTCCGGCATACAGTGCATTTGGATTTGAGAAAAATGTAGATAAAAATATAAGCGATGATATTTCGGGATTCTTACAGAAGCTGCAAAAGATTCAGGCGAGTGAGGCAGGCAGAGGTGTGAATTACACGGTGTAATGCAGGTGTGAGCGTGGGAAATGTGAGGTGAGACGATGTATACAGGAACGATTCAAAGTCAGGTGAGTCTGCAAATGCTGGATCTGAAATGGCAGAAAAAGAAACAGGATATCAACAGTAAGAAGGATACAGAGGGTATGACGCAGGATGAGATCCTGTTGGACAGTCTGGAACGACAGGCGCAGACGGAGAGGGAGCGTTTTGCGACCAGTGAGCTGTATACGAAGTTGAAAACCGGCGGAACGCTGACGGAAGAGGAAATCGCATATCTGAAAGAACATGATCCGGAAGCACTTGCAGAATATGAGAAAGCACAGACGGAGAAGAAAGCGTATGAAAATGCACTGAAAAATTGCCAGACAAAGGAAGATGTACAGCGACTCAAATTGAATCGCATGGGAAGCTTTGCGGCACAGGCGAAGGAAATCGCAAGCAATCCATACATTCCAAAGGACAAGAAGGTAGTGCTTATGCAGCGGCTGAATAATGAGGTGTGCATGATACGTGATGCACATCAGGCGTTTGAGAAGAGCCGGGCATATGAGGAGCTTCCGGAGGAACAAGAGCTGCGCAGGGAGGCGGCAGAAGAACAGGCGGATGAGACGAAGGCGCGTATGGATGCGGAGGATACAGATGTAGAAGATCGAGAGGTTGTAAAATCTGTAGATGATGAGAATGAGATGGATGTGGAGCTGGCAGAAACAACTACGTCCGAACACACGAATACACAAGTTTCTGCAAGAAACAGAAATATAGAAACGAAACCACAAACACCCCCACAATCATTCACGGAGATATCCGAGGATATAGAACGATTCCTGCGGCGCAATCACAGTGGCAAGGGAAACTTTACAGCACAGGTATAGGAGAGGCAGGTATGAATGAGGTTCATGCCCAGAATTGGTTATTATACGAAGGGAGAGAAACAAATGGCAAATTTATATGGAGTATCTGCATATCAGCAGACGAACAGCACGTGGAACAACACCCGCACGAATAACACGAAGACAGACCGGAAGAATGCGGAGAAGACGGAAGCACAGAAAACAGAGACAGACAGCGTGAAGACAACGACCTTCAACCCAGCCGATACGACAGGTTCGCTCGTCCCGACAACGAAGAACGGATATGGGACGGTAATCGGAAATGTGGAGCTGTCTGACAAAGCGAAGGACTATTACAACAAACTGAAAGCCAAGTTTGGAAATATGGATTTTATACTTGTAAGCAAGGACATGAAATCACAGGTGCAGGCAAATGCGGCGGCATATGGAAATGCGAGCAAGCAGGTTGTTCTGATCGACGATGAGAAAATTGAGAAGATGGCAACGGATGAGTCTTTCCGGAGAAAATATGAAGGAATTATTGCGATGTCACAGGCAAAGCTGCAGGAGGCAAAAAACAGTCTGACAAGCAGCGGTGCCAGTGTAAATAACTTTGGTATGTCGGTTGACGCAAATGGAAAGGCAACCTTCTTTGCAACTGTGGAAAAGGCGGCGAAAAAGAAGGCGGAAAAGAAAGCAGCAGAGAAGAAGGCTGCACAGAAGAAAGCGGAAAAGGCGAAAGATCAGAAGCTTGCTGAGAAAAAAGCAGCAGAAAAGAAGGCCGATGAGAAGCGCGCGGAAGAATCCAAAAATGAGGAAACAACGATTGCAGATGAGAAGGAATACGTGCAGATCACAGCCGGTTCAATGGAAGAACTGATCAACAAAGTTTCTTCTTATGCATATGATAACTCCGAGCGAAATGTACTCACAGAAAGCGAAAAGAACGTTGGACAGAAATTCGATTTCCGTGGATAGCGTATCAAAGCGGAGGTGACCGGTATGAAGATTGAAGATGCGAGAGTACGGTACAACGTACAGATCAAAACCTACTACTCGAAGCAGAAGGAATTGTATGCGCAGAAACAGAAACTCGAAGAGAAGATAAAGACGACCGAGAATGGCGCGGAAGTCTACAAGGATGAGTCGGCGATTCTGGAGCTGCAATACAACGCTGTCGATGAGAAAAGACAGGAATATCAGGAATATATGGATAAGCTGATGGAACAGTGGCGCATGATCTCAGACAAGATAGCAAGCAAACAGCAGTCGGACACTATGGCAGATCAGGCGAAAGAGATGAACAAAATCATGCTTGTTGCAAGGCGCATTATGCATGGGGACAAGGTTCCGGCGAAAGATGAGAAAAAGCTGATGGAATACGATCCGAAGCTTTATATGATGGCAAAAAATGCAGCGGCGATGCTGGAGATGCGAAAACGCAAAGAACACAAATCGCTGTGGGAGGATGAAGAAGAAAAGGAGCAGATAAGCGCAACCGAAGAAGCAAATAATACGGAAGCATTTGCAGATGGACCAGAGGTTGTGGATGTAGAAACTACAATCAGCAATGCCGCCGGGGAGCTTGATGTATCCGGAGAATAAGAGATACATTTATGATGTCAGTGTAAGTAGTTACAGATATAGATGCAGAAAGGGCTTCCCCCAAAGTGGGAAGTCTTTTTTGTAGACAAGAACATATGGCTATCGTAGTGTATATAAAAAGAAGCGTCCCCAAGGATGAGTACAATGGGAAAACGATGGAGCAAATTGCAGAGCAGACTCTATAATCTGATGGATGAAAAAGCGGAATTTCAGATTCATTGCGCTTTGTATGAGATGAATTCAAATGATGGGTATCATGGAAATAAATTGTCGCGGTATTTTATAACGATAGGCAAGGATGTGGTGTTCGATTATCCGAAACAGTTTGATACGACGTTAAAATATGGGTGGAATTCATATCCGTGGGATTGCGTTAATCGGGGATGTTGTTTGATTTGACAAACTAATACTACAGCTGTAATATATAAATATTACAAACGTAGTATTAGGAGGAAAACAGATGAAAAAACAACGCTTGATAGCTATGGTGATAAGTATGATATTCCTTTTGACAGGGTGTTTGCACAACAACGGAAAGGGAAATATCAGAATTGAAAGCGAAGAGGAGCAGACCGGTATTTTAGATGAAGGGACTCTGGATCAGTGCTTGCGTGTCTATCAATCCATTTATGATGATGCCAGCAATGATATAACGGATGTTCAAAAACAAACACAGGTTGTGCAGGGGATTGGCTCACTTGGATATGTTGCTATTGATGTGGAAAACAAAGTCGATATGGCATGTGCAGAACAATTGCAGGCGTTTATTCAGAGTAAAAAACAGACAAAGGATGCAGACTGTATTATATTTCGTATTGCATTGGATCAGAAGTTTTGGGTATATCGTCTTTTGTCACGTGGGGAAAAAGTGACCATTGAGCAACAGTATATACAATATCATAATCAACAAATGGAGATTTCAGATTTGCAGGAGTATGATGCAACGGAGTTTTGTTATACGCAGGAGGGATATTTATTTATAGAAGGGTATTGGGTTTCGAATCAGATGTCGGCGTTGCTTGCGGCACCGGAAGAGGAACATGTTGCGTTTCGTGTGGAAGTATTAGATGCGGCGTATAAGGCAATGAATGAAGCTTATATAGAACCTATTTCGTATAGTTTGAATAATGTATTTCTTGTAGATTGGGACGCTGAACATTGGGGACAGCTGGATTTCTATGATATCTTTGTCAAATTTTATCAGGAATGTTATCAGAAAGAATGTCCATACAAAAGGAGCGAGGATTTGTCGGTTGGAATGGAATATCAGATTCCACAGGATGAATTCGAAAATGTAATAAGGATGCATTTCCCAATTGAAGTTGAAACATTGCGCAAACTGCTTCGGTATAATTCGGACACACAAACATATCTTTTTCGACCACGGAGTATGGATGAGATAGATTATGCGGAAATTCCGTATTCCGAGGTTGTCGGTTGTGTGCAAAATGCAGATGGTTCAATGACACTTACAGTAAATGCGGTTTTTCCTTTGAAAAATACTTCCCGGTTATTTGCACATATGGTAACAGTAAAAAATGAAAATGGTACAATTCATTATTTGCAAAATCGCATAATAAATAATTCCGAGGGAGAACATTGGTGGCATAGTGATCGTTATACGGATGAGGAATGGCAGGAACGGTATGGGATTTCGGATGAAAACAATATATTTCCAAAGCCAGAAACAGAATTGTTGACGAATGAGGAAAAAGAGCAGATAGATGCATCAATTATGGAGCATGCAGAAAGTATCTGGGATGTGTATGAGCATGTAGAACTTGAAGATGGATTATTTTATACATCAAATATAAAGGATTTTACGATCGAACAGAGAAGTGAAGTGGTAAACAGACTGGCAAATTCTGGAGTCGTGGCGGTAACTGATGGCGAAGATATGAGAAATGGTGATTTGCTGGTCGCATTTTATGAGTCGGTTCAGGAGGGCGTAGATGCAGATGTAACTGTATATAGTGTGTTGGAGGATGGGCTGCTGACAGGAATTACATTTGTACATCGTAATGGGCAATTACAAACGTATTATGTTGGTATTCGACCAGATGAAAACAAGAGACCGTCGATGATCGGAAGAAATGCATATGATGTCAAATTTATCAATTATACAGAGAAGGGATATTTTATCTATGCTTACAAATATATTCCCGTACATGCGAGTCTGTGTAATTATTGGCGTGTAAAACCACTTTCCGATACGTGTAAGGCATTGACGGAGAAATATGTATCCGGTTTGGATTATCAAAAATACAATTTGCTTTTGATAGATTGGAACACAGAGACGGCAAGTGATATTCTGATGGATGGAATTTTTGAGGATTTATATCATATTGCATATGGCGAGCCATATAGAGAATCTACAGATTGCATTCCGGGCGACCTGTTTGAACGGATTATGACAACATATCTTCCGGTTACTATAGAACAGCTCCGAAATGCATATACCTATGATGCGGAAAAACATGTGTATTATCAGGATATTGTGTACAATTATCCATATTCACCTTTTGGAGAAGTGGTTGATTATCAATATAATGCAGATGGAACTTTAAGCCTGTATGTAGATGGTGTCTGGCCGGATAAAAATTCTGATTGTGCATTTGTGAATAAGCTGGTTGTACAGACTTTTTCGGATGGAACATTTCGAATCTTATCCAATCACGTAGAGGAAAAGGAGCTGGAGCTTCCTACGATTCGTCCCAGAGATGAAGCATCGACAGAATCGCCAATGTGAGTGTAGATGCGGTTTTACCGTTCGCGTAGTCAGAAGCCTGTATATTGGTTGCAAAGATGTAAGTGTTTGTATCCGAAATCACATATCCGATAAACCATCCGTTCGTATCTTTCTCATCTATCCGTCCGGTTCCGGTTTTTCCATATAGTTTTCCATGTGTAGATGAGGTTATGTAAAGGGAGTTCTTGACGGCATTCATCTGGTCGGTGGAAAAAGGAAGTTCGTTTTTATATAGTCTGGTCAGCAGGAGCACCTGCTCGACTGGAGAAATCTTCAGAGAAGTTTCCATTCCAAATATACTGGATGTATCTTTGGGTGACTGGTTTCCATATTGTAACAGGCGCAGATAATTGCTTTGCATTTCTGTACTGAGACTGGACAGGATTGTGTCGAAGTACCAGTTGACAGAATATTTCATTGCGGAGGAGAGTGTTTGATCCGCTTCCCAGTTGGAAAAAGGATATGACTCATGATTCCACTCTAATTTGGAATTATCAATCGTGATGATTTGCTGATCAAGACCGAACAGGGCACAGTACGGTTTATAGGTGGAATTTGGAGCAATACGCGTGACTGCCTGATCCAGATTGTATATGCTCCATGTGTCTCCGGCAATATCATACAAAACAAAACTTCCAGAGTACGACTGATACTGATCAGATAAATCAAGTGAAGTTATGGAGACCGATTTTGTATCCCACTGGTAATGGAGTGAGTCAGAAGCATGAACGGACAGCCAGGGAGTACCACACAGGATTACAAGAAGTGACAGCAGAAAGGATAAAATGCTGCGCAGTTTCTTCTGAATAGTCAGAGGCTGGTGCTGTTTGATGTTCAAAATCCGACGTTTCATCTGCTTGGCATTTTCACTCAAATTATTTAGCAGGGAAAGGGGCGTGTTAGTTTGCTTATCAACAAAATGGAGCAGGGTTACGCCATATGAAATCTGTTCGTTCGCACCAAGTAACCGTAAGACGGAGGTGTCACAAGCAAGTTCACGCTCCGTATAAAATTCCTTTGTGATAAGCCAAATGAGTGGATGAAACCAATATAAGATTCGTATGATATTCATACAGTAATTGAAAATGGCATCTTTATAATAACAGTGCATAAGCTCGTGCAATAATATATATCGGATTTCTTGTTCTTCAAAGTTGGAGATGTGGTGTAATGGCAGAAAGATGGCAGGACGTAGAATTCCTGTGGAGACAGGTGTGTCGATTATGGATGAAGAATACAGTGGGATGGATTTGCGAAGCTGTAATTCGGAAAGACATGTCATATAGATGTCGTGTATGCGTTTGTCCTGCATAAGGTTTGCTGTGCGGCGCATATGGTGCAGTAATACAAGGGAACGCACAAAAGAGAATAGCATAACGAACATGCCGATTCCCCAGATCACACAAAAAATGGTAGAAATATAGACTGGAAACTGTGTACGCATGGAGATTGCGTAATCATAGATTTGATTTGTGGATGAGGATGTATATTCCGAAGTATTTGTGGTATGGACTGTGTGGCTAAAATGTGCAAGAGGGTGGAACAGATCCTGCATTTTCGTTGATAATGTAGAAAATGAAACTGGCAGAAACGGAACAAGCAGTGAAATCGTAAATGGAATCCAAAGATTAAACTGCATGCGGGGAGTGAGACAATGTTTAAATATTCTCTTCATACATAAAAGTATAAGAACGAAAAGACCGATTGTTATATTGCATAATACGAAGTGAATAAAAAAATTATCCATAGAGATTACTCCTTGTTTTCTTGTTCCAGTAGTGATTTCAGTTCATCGATTTCTGCCTTTGATAAATTTCGATGATCCAAAAAGGTTGAGACCATAGAGGAAAGATTCCCGTTGAAAAATTTGTCCAAGAAAGACTTGCTTTGCTGACTGATATAGTCCTCTTCCTTTAACAGTGGCGTATAGACAAAGACACGTCCCTGCTTCTCATAGGTAATAATATTTTTTGTTGCCAGCCGTTTAATTAAGGTCTGGATTGTACGTGGATTCCAGTTAGTTGTCTGCAATAGCTGTTCTGTAATCTTATTTGTGCTAATTGGATAATTATGCCATATTATTTGCATAACTTCGTATTCTGCTTCTGTAATCTGTGGCATTTTTTTCATGATAAAGCTCCTAAATCCTACAAGTGTAATAATATCATTATTATAATGAAGAGGGGAAGTCTTGTCAATTTTTCTTTTATTTTATATACTTGAATGATCGGGAATGTAGCTTCTGTCACAAGGAGGAAAAACAATGATTGAAATACACGAAGCGAAAGAGGCAGATGCAGCCGGGTTGCTTGCCATCTATGCACCATATGTGGAACATACTGCAATCACATTTGAATATGAAGTACCGACGCTGGAGGAATTTACCGATCGGATCCGGCAGACGAAAACAAAGTATCCATATCTTGTTGCCAAGCAGGATGGAAAGGTGCTTGGGTATGCGTATGCCGGACAGTTTCATGCCAGAGAAGCGTATGCATGGGCGGTTGAGACATCCATCTATGTAGATGAAAGCTGCAAGCATATGGGAATCGGTGGAAAGCTGCATGCGGCACTGGAAAAAGCGTTGAAAGAACAGGGATTTTTGAATATGAACGCCTGTATCGCCTATGCGCCGAAGGAGGACGAATACCTGACGAACAATAGCGTGGAATTCCATGCGCATCTTGGCTATCGCATGGTCGGACAGTTCTATCAGTGCGGGTATAAGTTTGGACGCTGGTATGATATGGTCTGGATGGAGAAGCTGATCGGAGAGCATGGAGCGAATCCGAAAAGACCATTTTAATAAAATGTGAATTGACATAGCCGTACGGCTTATATTATACTAATAACAGTAAAATTAAGTCGAACGGCTTATTTTTATAAAAGAATTTTAAAATTATGCCGTACGGCAAAGAGGAATGATAAATATGAAGATAAGAAGTGTAGAAGAATTAGGCGAAGCGATTCGTACGCGAAGAAAAGAACTGCATTATACACAGGCGTTTCTTGCAGAATTTACGGGGTTCAGTGTCAGCTTTATTTCAGATGTTGAACGTGGGAAAGCGACGGCGGAGATAGGAAAGACATTACAGCTTCTGATGATATTGGGATTGGATCTGTCGGTGGAAAGGAGAGCATGAGTTGCGGAAATTAGAGGTATACATAGAAGAAGATGGGGATTTTGTGCTGGCTGGACAGATACAGGGTGAAACTTGGGAAGATGCAAGATTTATATATGAGAAGTCTTATCTGGAAAATCAAAGTCATCAACCGGTTTCAATTAGTTTGCCCTTTCAGGAAGATGCTTTTTCGCCCTTTGAGACACGATGCTATTTTGAAGGGTTACTGCCAGAAGGATATACGAGAAGGTGTGTGGCAGGATGGATGCATGTTGCAGAGGAAGATTATTTGTCTGTGCTTGCGGGACTTGGAAATGAGTGTCTGGGTGCTGTTCGGATTTGTGAGCCGGGTGCAGGTGGATGTAGTCCGTCGTATAAAAAAATATCAAGGGAAGAATTGCTGGAATTTGCCAAAGAAGGGGCTTCAAAATCAGCCCAGTTTCTGGCAAAGGCACATTTATCATTGACTGGTGCGTCCGGAAAAACAGGTTTATATTATGATAATAAAGATGGATGGTATATGCCGTTTGGGACGGCACCAAGTACACATATTGTAAAGCAAAGCCATGTTCGGCTGAGCGGAATCGTTGCAAATGAACAACTATGTCTGCGTACAGCAAAGATATTGGGAATAGATGTACCGGAAAGTTTCATTATATCAGTTGGAACAGGAGAGCATATATTGTTTGCGACAAAACGTTTTGACCGGCTGATGCAGGAAGATAGCCGGGTGATAGATGGTAAAAAAGTTCCGTTCCGGTTGCAACAGGAAGATTTTGCACAGGCACTCGGTGTTCCGGCTTCTCAGAAATATGAGAAGATAGGGGACTCGTATTTAAAGCGTGTGTTTACATTATTAAGGCAGTATTCAGACAATCCGGTGGAAGATCAATTGAAATTATGGGATATATGTATCTTTAATTATTTAATCGGGAACACGGACAATCATATTAAGAATATTGGATTACTGTATGGTAAGGATCGAAGGACAATCCGGCTTGCTCCGGCATATGACATTGTCTCAACGATGATTTACGAAGAGAGTACAGAACAAATGGCAATGGCAATTGATGGAGAACTGGATATTCGTAAGATTACAAAAGAATCATTTCGCGCAGAGGCAAGGCATATTGGACTCGGAGAGAGAATCGCAATGCGGAGGTTTGAACAAATGCAGAACTCTTTTGAACGTGCACTTGCACAGGCGAAGGAAGAAATACAGGATGCGGGATATCCGGGCGTTGAGGAAATCTATGAGAAGATTTTGAGGAAAAACCAACCAAATCACCACTTAAATCGTCAATAAGATGAAGGGCTATACAAAACTTATAGGCGAGAAAGGAAACATACATATGGAAAATATTCCGGATCAGGAAGAAGTCGAATATCCAATCAAAGAAGATCTCTGGAACACGGAGAGCAATATTGTACGCTACACAGTGAAAAATAATCTACATAAGCAGATTTTTTATGAGTTCCGTTTCTTAAGCGCAAATGGAGAATGGATGGATGATGACCGGGAGACGGAGACGACATGGTATCTGGATGCTGACGATGAAATGACGATATGCATGAACAATCCCGATCGCCTTATTGGGAGCACGGGAAGGGATTCGCTTACATGGGCAAATACAGAGCTGTATGTGTGGATGATGAATGACGCGGGCGTTGCAGAACAGCTTGACATTTGACGTGACATTCAAGGTATATGATTACACGGAAAGCTATGGGGAATATATCAATGATAATGTGTATGGCGTCTCCCATAATAATTCAATAAAAGAGATTTTAGATCCAACCATGAAGCAGTACGACGCGCAGATTGTGATGAGAGATATAAATGATTAGAAAGGCGGTTCCAGCAACGCCTGACGGTAAGAAAAATTGCGTATTATTTCAATTCAAAAGTCTATTAAAGAACAAAAAAATGAGTTTAATACAATGCCAAGATGAAATGCATCAACTTAACCTTGAATTTGTTTGACATACATTTGATGATTATGGTAAAGTTTACCATAAGAAACTAGAGTTTGTTGTATGCGGGAGAGGTACAATCTATGGAGAAACGAATTCGGGCGTTAAAAGCGATTATATTAGTGGTTGTGATGATTGTAGAATTGTTTGGCGTGGATGCCGTGCGTGTAGTTGCAGAAACAATTAATGTTACGGGGGATACGACGATTTCAACGGAAGACAATCGTGACTATGCTGTGACTGATTGCACGCTGACTGTTTCATCTACCGGAAATATCACCGGAACGGTGTATGGATCTGGTGGAAAAATTGTCAACCAGGGATCCATCAGTAAAATTGAAAGAAACATAGAAGTTGATAATCAGGCGGGAGCCAGCATTCAGGATCTTCAAAGTTCAGTCGGCATTACGAATGCCGGACATATTACATCCGCGACATATAGTTCGACATACACTTTGACAAATAGTGGAACAATAGATACCCTGAATGTTCAAAATCCTGGATATTCTGGCAGCACTGCGACAGTCAACATGAATGCAGGAACGATTTCTTCTTTGAATGTAACAAATTATTCGGGGATGAATCCGGTCATTAACTATGCAGGAGGAACGATTACATCCCTGATTGCCGAAGGAACGAATGGTGCAGATCTTGTCGTATCCGGAAGCCATGAGATAAGTCAGCTAAAGGGCACCGTAAATGTATCGGGCAGCGGTATGCTTACGGTATCAGGGGCATTACAGCTGGAAAAAGGCTATACAGGAGAAAAACTGGGGGTTACAAAGGATACAGCTTTAACTGTAAAGGATGGTTATACTGTACAGGTAAATTATAAGGATCATGTGTACAGTATTTCGTCTGCAACAGAACAGAAAATCACGGATCTTGCAGGTAATACTGTGAGTACTGTGATGGATGATGCAGCTGCAGCTACCATGACGGTAGAGACTCCATTTACATCAGAAACATATATGTATGGCGAGCAGGCTGTGGCAGTATATCTGGCAAAGGATGATTATTATTTTCCGGAAGATTATCAGGCGACGGTGACTGGTGGAAGCGGAACACTGGATATAACACGGGTAAATGCGAAGGAAATAAAACTTGCATATACTTTTGCGGATGAAAAAAAGGATATTCAGATTTCACTGCCTGCAGCAAATGCACGGGGAACACAGGATGCTCCTGCCGGACTTGACGGTGGGGTGAAGAAGGTAACCGGTGTAACAGAAGATATGGAATATGCTGTAAGCGAAACATCTGATACATGGACGCAGGTAACAGGAATTACGGATAGTGGAATGTTAGCTATGGAGCCTGGCACCTGGTATTTTCGTTATAAAGAAACAGATGAGAAGAAGGTCAGTGCAGCGACAAAGGTTATAGTGAAAGGGGAAGGCGTTGCAAGCGTCGAACAAGGTGATGTGAATTATGGTACAAAGCCAGATCCAAAAGCTGAAACATCGACCAACACAGAAAAGACTGCTGTGATTGAGTATAAGGAAGCGTCATCCGATGATACTGCATATAGTCAGACAGTTCCAACTGCAGTCGGAAACTATACAGTCCGGGCGACCTTTGCAGAGACAGAGGCGTATGGGGAAGCTGTTGCCACGACAGATTTTTCTATCAGATATCTGGAAACACCGGAACCGCCATATACTCTGGTTGGAACAAAAGGAGAAAATGGGTATTATACTTCAAATGTAGTGGTAAAACCGGCGAAAGGATATATGATATCTACGGAGTTAAATGGTACTTATGTGGAATCTCTGACGATTCAGAATTCCCAGTCAGGAACCGTCTTTTATCTGAGAAATGCATCCGGTGAGCGCACAGGAGCACTTCGGTTAGAGACAATCAAAATAAAAAAGCAGACTCCAAAGCTGAGTCTGGAGAACGGGAAGACGTATTACGGAGATTCACAGAAGCTTGTGATTCAGGATGACTATTTGAGTCAGGTATATGTAAATGGAGTATTACAGAATTTAGATGGAACAGAATTTGTTCTGCAGCTTGGTTCCAATAATGGAAAGAAAAAATATGAGATTACAGCAGTTGATGTAGCTGGAAATAAAAAGACAATTCTTGTAACGGTCGCGGCGGCCTGGATGAAAACAGGGATAATTCCAGAGGGAGTTCTGGTTAATCTGGAAACAGGAAATGGGTATAAGCTTGGGAACGGAAACTGGAAAGTAGCAGGAGACAGCACATCTTATAGCGGAGGAACAGAATTCTATGTGAAAAAAGATGGTTCCTATACGTTTGGAAAGCAATAAGAATAATCGGCGGAAATTTATTTTAACGGTTTTTTGCAGACAATGAAGTAAAGGTGTCGGACACCATCGGAAAATGTTCTGAGGTGTGAGGCGCCTTTTCTTTTGTCACAGCGAAAGTTGATAGGAAGTTCTTTGATCTTGTGCTTTCCATTTGCAAAACCAGCAATCATTTCTGTTGCAAATTCCATTCCGGTACACTGCAGATGCAGACTACGAATAGCATTTGTGGAAAAACCGCGTAGGCCACAATGAAAATCGTAAATAAATGTATGAAATCGTTTCCTGCCCAGATAAGAGAGCACAGGAATCCCCAGATATCGATGCAAAAAAGGCATGGCACGCTTCTCCATTGTTCCGGAAAAACGATTGCCGATGACGAAATCATATCCTTCCCGGAGGGCATCAACAAACGGCTGCAGACCAGAAAAATCATAGCTGTAATCACAATCGCCCATAATAATGTATCTGCCTCTCGCAGCGTTGATCCCACCTGTCAGGGCGTTCCCATAACCTTGTCTGGCAACAGAAATAACACGGGCTCCCATTTTTCTGGCAATTGCCGGAGAGCCATCTGTGCTTCCGTTATCTGCAACCAGAATTTCAGCAGATACATCTGCATCTGAAAGAAACTTCTGGATTTCCCGTATGCATAGAGGCAGTGTCCGACGCTCATTTAAGCAGGGCATTAAAATTGTAAATTCCGGATCAAAATTAGATAATTGCTTCATATATTCTCCATATTTTTCGTATTCTATGAGCAAAAATTATCATATACAATCAGAAAAGTCAAACAACATAATAAAGAGCGTGAAAAATGAACTTTAATTGATAAAATCAATTAAAAATATAAATAAAGATGAGTTGCAATTGACATATATTTGGTGTTTTGTTAAAATTTTATCAGTTAAATTGTGTTTTTTTCACTTATTTTAAGTAGAATGTGGGAGAAGAGGATGGAGAAAAAGAAAAGCAGACGTTGGCTTATAATTGCTGTTGCAATCCTGGTGATCGCGGCGGCTGTTGCAATTATATTGCTGATTACAAAGAAGAAGGATTCTTATCGTGTGATTAAGATTTATGAGGTCGAAGGAGCCGCATTTGTACAGCGGGATGGCGTGGATGATCTCAAACCATATGCAAACATGCTTCTGAAATCAGGCGATACCGTACGTGTGGATGCCGGGAGCATGACACTCAAGCTGGATGAAGATAAGTACGTATATGTGGAAGAAAATACGGAATTTAAGCTGATTGCACAAGGAACGGATGAAAACAGTAAGACAGCCATCGAACTTACGAAGGGAGCAATCACGAATGAAATCCAGAATAAGCTTAGTACAGAATCTTCGTACGAGGTGAATACACCGAATGCGACGATGGCGGTGCGGGGAACCGTATTCCGGGTAGAGGTGACGTATGATGAAGCAGGTGTCTGCTATACAAAGGTTTCTACGTTGGAAGGGAAAGTGGCTTCCCGGCTTGTATATGCGGATGGTTCGGTCAGCGAACAGGAAGTGCTGATTGAACATGGATACGAGGTGATCATCTATCAGGATGATAAGAACACGGATTATATGGGAGATGTGGAACCGATTGATTTTTCCAAGTTACCGCAGGCAGTCAGCGAGCGGTTTGGAGCGTTGATCGATGAATTAAAGGAAGAACTAGGGTTGAAAGAAGAAACAACGAATCAGAAGAGCGAATATACGGTAACCTTTTTGTATAATGGTGCGGTGTTCGGAACCCAGACTGTGAAGGCGGGCGCCTGTGCACAGGAACCATCTCTTATGCCGGAGGCAGGCGGAAGCTGGGATTATGACTTCTCAAAGCCTGTGATGGAAGATATTACAATCGAGTGGAAATAATACAGGGGGATACACATGGATATTGAACGGTTAAAAAAGGTTACAACGATACAGGAATTTTTCCAGATCACAAACAAGGGAACCATCAGCGATGGCACGAAGGCATTTTTGGAAGCGATGAAGGAGGTACGGATTCCTTCCGGGCAGGATATTGTGACATATGGGCAGGAAAGCGATGATGGAATGTATATCATATTAGAAGGAAGTGCGGATGTGTACAGTTCATCGAATGCCCTGATCAATACACTCTCGGTCGGAGATTTCATCGGGGAGCTTGGGCTGATCAACGATGATATTCGTGCAGCGACTGTGCGTGCACGCGGAGAAGTTGTCTGTGCGAATATCTCCAAAAAGCTGTTTGATGAAATCGCATTTGAGAATCGTAAGGTCTATGGCACATTTATGAATATGCTCTACACAAAAACAACAAAGCTTGTTTCCGAACGGGAGCGTATCAAATCAGAGCTTGCGATTGCCACGCAGATACAGACCGGATGCCTGGAGAATGATTTTTCATGCTTTAACCGGTTAGAAGCTGTAAAACTGACGGCCAGAATGCGTCCGGCGAAAGAGGTTGGTGGAGATTTCTATGATATGTTTATGATTGATGAGACACATATGTGTTTTCTGATTGCGGATGTATCGGGGAAAGGCGTTCCGGCGGCTATGTTTATGAGTATGGCGAAGACCCATATCAAGAACTACGCCACACTTGGACTTCCGCTTGCTGAGGTTGCAAGCCGTGCCAATAACCAGTTGTGTTATAAGAATGAAGCAATGATGTTTGTAACAGCGTTTATCTGTGTGCTGGATCTTGAAACAAACCGGGTTACATTTATCAATGCAGGACATAATCTTCCGTTTGTGCAGAAGGCAAATGGGGAGTTTCAGATGATAACGGCGAAGGCGAATATGGTGCTTGGGATGATGGAGGATGTTCCATACCGGGAGCAGTATCTGGAGCTTTCAAAGGGGGATTGTATATATCTGTATACGGATGGTGTGACAGAGGCGTTAAACCCGAAACAGGAGCTGCTTGGAGACGCAAATCTGACAAGCATGTTAAACCGTCACAGAGAAATGGCCGGTGATGCAGATGCATTTGTCGATGCCATGTATGACGAAGTAGATGCATTTGCGGACGGGGAGATGCAGGCGGACGATATTACGATGGTGTATTTAAGCAGGAAATAAGAAAGTACATAAGAGGGGTTTATGAAGAGTATTATTCGGGATTTATTGGAAGCGGTGATTGTGTGGCTGCTTGTGCTTCTGATGACAATCAGCAATTTGATTTCACCACTTGATTATATTGTGAAAGATGCACTATACCAGAGACCGCGGGGCGTGTCAGGAGATATCAAGATCATCGGAATCGACGAGCGCACCTTAGAGGAGCTTGGACCGATCGGAACATGGTCCAGACAGTACTATGCAGATTTGCTGGAACTATTGAATGCAGACGAAGCTTCAAAGCCGGCAGTCGTTGGATTCGATATCATTTTCTCCGGAAATGTAGATGAAGCAGGGGATGAAGCGTTTGTAAATGCAGCAAAAAAGAGTGGAAATGTAGTTGTGGCATCCCAGCTGATCTACAAGGAAAAGCCTGAGTTTGATGCAGATGGTGTGAAGTATTATCCGATCGATACGATTATCTATCCATACGAAGCACTCCGGGCGGAAGTGACATGCGCTTATACAAATGTATCGCAGGATTCGGATCGTACAGTCCGGCGTGTATTGATGAAAGAAAGCTATGCAGGACAGGAACAGACGATGTTCCCACAGGCAATCTATGAGCGTTACTGTGAGAAGACAGGACAGACAATCAATACAATTGCATCGGACAAGACCGGACGTACCTTGATTAATTATTCCGGCAAGCCGGGTGATTATGAGTGTATCTCTCTTGTAGATGTGTTACAGGGAAAGATTGATACCCGCGTATTCAAAGACAGCATCGTTTTAGTCGGTGCGTATGCGGCAGGTATGCAGGATAACTTCAACGTGCCAAACGGTGGCAATCAGCAGATGTACGGAGTAGAAATCCATGCGAATATCCTGCAGGCGTTTATGCAGAACCGGTTTTCCGTGAATGGAAATCCGTTTCTGTTCGGCTTGTTGACCGGATTAGTCTGTGCGATTCTGCATTTTGTGTTCAAACGGACGAAGATCTGGCTGTCAACAATATTGCTGATTGCAGGGGTGGCAGCAAACCTGATTGCAGGTGTAATACTTAATAACAATGGAATTGCCATCAGTCTGATTTATGCACCGCTTGTGCTGATTGTCTCCTACATATATTGCCTGGCAATCGGTTATATTCTGGAGAAGCTGAAACAGAAGAAGGTATTAAAAGCATTCAAGAAATATGTCGCACCGGAGATTGTGGATGAAATCTCGAAGAAGGGGGATTTTCATATCAAGCTTGGCGGTGAGAACCGGGATATTGCAGTACTGTTCGTGGACATCCGGGGATTTACAACGATGTCGGAGGTATTGGAGCCGGAGCAGGTTGTTGAGATCCTGAACAGTTATCTGGCACTTACGACAGAAGCTATCTTCAAAAACAAAGGTACGCTCGATAAGTTTGTCGGCGACGCAACGATGGCGGTGTTTAATTCTCCGTTTGATCTGGATGACTATGAGTTCCGTGCAGTATGTGCGGCGTGGGACATCGTACAGGGGGGAATTGCATTAGAGGGAGAGTTGATGGAACGGTTTGGCAGAAGTGTCGGATTTGGAGTCGGCGTCAATTGCGGCCCTGCAGTTGTTGGAAATATCGGCTGTGATTTCCGTATGGATTTTACGGCAATCGGAGATACCGTAAATACAGCAGCGCGGTTAGAGGCGAACGCGAAGAAAGGGCAGGTCCTGATCAGCGATGTTCTGTATGAGAGAGTCAAAGACCGTGTGGAAGTGGAAGAAGTCGGAGCAATTCCTTTGAAGGGCAAGTCGAACGAAGTATTTGTCTATGCAGTGACCGGAATAAAGGGGGAGCGTGCAACATGAGATGTAAGAAAATACTGATCATCCCGGATAGAGCGGAGCTTTCTTCGTATACAAAGCTTGCAGACCGGCTGAATCTTGGATTTGAATACAATGATTTTTTTATCCCGAAGCTGCTGGATGATACAGAACAGCTGGATGCAGTGATAGCGGAGTATGAACAGATGTCCGGAATGCCAGGCTATTGTACCTTGCATGGGGATTTTCTGGATGTAACGGTGTTTTCCGATGATTCGCTGATTGCACGGGCATCGGACTATCGCGTGGAACAGAGTCTGACGATAGCGAAGCGTCTTGGTGTAGAAGGGGTTGTATTTCATACGAATTATATTGCTAATTTTAAGACAGACAGTTATCGGGACAGTTTTGTGAAGAAGAATGCCGTATATTGGAGTGAGAAGCTGTTAAAATATCCGGACATACAGATTTACATGGAAAATATGTTTGATGATACACCAGAACTGCTTGCGGGACTCGCAGAGGAACTAAAGGGGTATAAGAATTTTGGCGTCTGCTTTGATTATGCCCATGCCCATGTGTTTGGAAATCCGGATGAGATTGGACTGTGGGTGCAGACATTGGCACCATATGTGAAGCATCTTCATATCAACGACAACGATTTCGGACAGGATCTGCATCTGTCTGTGGGAGATGGGAAAATCGACTGGAAGATGTTTAAGAATTATTATGAAAACTATTTTCCGGAAGCGACCGTATTAATTGAGGTAAACGGCATGGAAAAGATCCGTAAATCACTGGATTTTCTGGAAAGTCTATGATGGAGGGCGTGGCGATTGGAAAATAAAAAGTTAATTACCGTAGAAGCGTCAATGGAAAATCTGGATAAGATCACTTCTTTTGTCGAAGCGTTCCTGGATGATTATGCGTGTCCAATGAAAATCGCAATGAAGATCCTATTGTGTGTGGAGGAACTGTACGCCAATGTTGTAAATTACGCATATGGCTCAAGGGGTGGAAACTGCACGATTGAACTGGAAGGAAAAGCATATGAAACAGAACATGAAGTCTGCATCTGTATGCGGGATCAGGGCGTGCCGTTTGATCCGTTTGCGAAGGAAGACCCGGATATCACGCTATCTGCGGATGAAAGAGAAATCGGCGGACTTGGTATTTACATGGTGAAAACTATCATGGATATCGTGTCCTATGAATATAAGCAACAAGAAAATATAGTTACAATGATTAAAAAATGGCAGATATAAGCTGCCGGAGCAGGAGGGATATTATGGAACTGAAAAAACAACAAGAAGGTAATAAGCTTATCGTCAGTGTATCCGGACGACTGGATACGAATGCTGCACCAATCATGATGAAGGAGCTTGAGGAGCTGCTCGTAGATCCGGTGAAAGAATTTGAACTTGACATGGGGGCTTGCGATTATGTAGCAAGTTCCGGACTTCGTGCGATTCTTTGGGCACAGAAGAAGATGAATGGATTAGGCGGATCCATGGTTGTAAAGAATGTGATTGGTGATGTAATGGAAGTATTTGAGATGACAGGTTTTGCAGATATTCTGACATTTGCATAGCAGAGTCTGAAACGTGGACGTATAGCAAAAAGGGAGGTTACTATGGATTTCAAAGAAGAAATTGTACAGTTTATGACTGACAAGGTAGGAGGAATTACAATTGTTGCAGAAGGGTCTGCAGAGATTGTATATGCGGATTCTTATTTCCGGAAAAAATACGGAGATGCTGTCGTTGGCATGGATGCAGAAGAGATTTTTGTATGGAATGACGATTGCCCGGCATTGGAAATTGACGGGGATGCTGTTGAATGGGAATATATTGACACAAACACAAAAAAATATTTCAAATTCAATTCCGGACTTTTTCAAAAAGAAGGAAAAAATTATAAGATACACCAGATTACCGACATCACGGAATATATGGGACTGAATCGTGATATCACAAAATATATGGGATTTTTCCGAAAACTGTCAAAGTTCCAGACTACGGTTTTAGAGAAACTGTCAGAGACGTATTATGAGCTGCTTCCGATGCTTGCGGATTATTTTAATACAAGCAAAGCCTATTTTATGATTCAAAGAGATGAGGTCATGGATGTCATCACTTATAATAAGATGGGAAATGTGTACAGTAATGACCGGATCGGCTATGACGCGGGTGTGGCAGAGCTGTTTGAGAGTGGCTGCGAAGATGATGTGTTGTTTGGAAGCTTTGATGAAAAGGTTCAGGAGATTCTCCGGTTAAATGGGGCGAAGGATGACAGTACATACCGGATGCTCGTAAGTGGTGAGGTTTCCGGACAAAAATATGCACTTTATCTTGGAGTATGGCCGAATATGGATTGGGAGTCCATGAATGAATCAACATTAAAAAGCGTAATCAGTCTGTATATTGAAAATGGAGTTATGCGCGAGAAACTGGTATATGCAAGTGAGCATGATGGCTTAACCGGACTGTATAACAAGGCAAAATATCTGGAGATGGCTGAAAAAGAGTTCCAATCCCTGGATTCTATTGCAATCTTTAACTTTGATGTAAACAATTTAAAGAAGATGAATGACCAGTTCGGTCATGAGGCAGGAGATAAGCTGATTATCAAGGCGGCAAACAGTTTCCGAAAGGTAACAAGCAACCGCGTACATGCATTCCGTATGGGTGGCGATGAGTTCCTTCTTGTTGCAGAAAATATATCTAAGACGGAGACGGATAAAATCAGGCAACGCTGGGAAGAAGAACTCGCAAGACTGAATATGGCAGACGATGGTATTGACTGTGTTGTTGCGGTTGGCGTCGCATATGGTGAAAAAGAGTATGATTATGCAGCACTTTTGAAGCTCGCAGATGAGAGAATGTACGAGGACAAGAAGGCAAAGAAAAAACCGGGAGAAGAAATCCGGTAAAAGCAGTTGGAAAAGCACTGAAAAATGGAGGGTGAAAAATGGGAATGACATTTCGTGAACTGATTGATTATGCAAAAAAAGAAGAAGCGTCGGATGTACATGTGACAGTTGGTACAAATATTGCGCTTCGCCGGTTTGGAAACCTGGAGATCATGGAGCCGGCACCATCGGCAGAGGAAGCGACGGAACTTATCTTCAGCGAACTTAGCGAGGAACAGATTGCACAGGTAAAGGCGGGTGAGGATCTGGATTTTGCTCTGATGACAAAAGATGGTACAAGACTGCGTGCCAATATCTACCATCAGAGAAATAATATCGCAGCGACATATCGTATCCTGCGTTCGAAGATTCCGACATTTCAGGAATTACATGTTCCGGATGCAATACGGAAACTGATTTTGGAACCGCGCGGACTGATACTTATCACAGGACCAACTGGCAGCGGTAAGACAACCACGCTTGCATCTATGATTGATTATGTAAATCAGAAACAGGCAAAACATGTTATGACGATTGAAGATCCGATCGAGTATGTGTATTATCATGCAAAATCCATGATACATCAAAGAGAGGTCGGAAGAGATGTCGATTCGTTCGCAAAGGCACTCCGTTCGTCTCTGCGTGAGGATCCGGATATTATCCTGGTAGGAGAGATGCGTGATTATGAGACAATCAGTGCGGCAATTACGGCTGCAGAAACAGGACATCTTGTGCTTTCCACATTACATACAACGAGTGCGGCACAGACGATTGAACGTATTATCGATGCATATCCGGCACATGGACAGTCACAGGCACGTACGCAGCTTGCGAATGTACTCCGGGGTATCGTAACACAGCAGCTGATTCCAATGGAGGATGGGACCGGAATGGCAATGGCAACGGAGATCTTGATCAATACCGATGCGATTGCAAACCAGATTCGTGAGAATAAGACACATCAGATCGTATCTTCTATGCAGGGTGGTGCGGCGCTTGGTATGCATACACTGAATGCAGATTTGAAGCGTCTGGTTCGTGAACAGAAGATTACAGAAGAAATGGCAAGAAAATATAGCACGAACGTGAAGGACTTTGAGATGCAAAGATAGATGCGGTCTCAGAGATGAAGCTATATGAATATTCGGGTTTGTTATGATTTTCTTGTGTTAGTACGATGGCGTTTGCGGGGCTTTAAGAATTTTTTAGACACAAGATTCCAGTCCACTCCGTAATAGAAGATCATGCAGAGACAGAAGATACTTGCAAATTGCGCCCGGTAAGTGAAGAAATAATGCAAAAAGGCGTGGTTTGCAAGTGTCAGAAACCGGATATACGGAATACAGTATAAAACGGTGAATAACCATGGCATATAATTCTTTTTTTCGTTCTTTCGGAACAGATAATACACCATTAACAGTAATACAAAAACACCGATTGCGGCGATATATCCGTATCCTTTCATGAAATTAAACGGGAATATACATGCGATATTCCGTAGAAATGCATTTATAGAAAGCGCCGGTCCATGCAGGCTGCCGGCATCTCCGTTTACTCGTGTGGAGGCGGATGATAAAGCCTTTGCAAAGATAGTTCTGTTCAGCGCAATCGATGTAATGGTCCATTTGGCAATCCAGGAAGCCAGATAGCCGATGCCCCAGCAGACAGAACGCGACAGAATGATTTTAAAACCGGTTTTTGCATCGCATAACCGGTTATTTTTCTGCATCAGGACAAGTAACAATGCAAGCGGAAAAAGGAGTGTAATTGTCTCGGTTGACAAGAAATCAAAATATGCGGTGATATTTCCGACAAGCAGGAAGAATAGTCCGGATACCTCCTGTTTCTTCTGATAGAGCAATATTGTAAGGATGCCTGCTATAAGCATGATTAGAAAGCACCAGATGTATTCGAGACTCATAGGAATAAACCAGAACGATACCGACAAAAGCGCAACAGACATAGCCAGGGCACAGATTGTGTATCCGGATTTCGTCAGCTGCGTAAATAAAACAATAAATAGTACTGCCAGTATAATGGCAAAAAAGATATAGATCTGCCGGATGTTTAATATCGTTAGCAATGGACGTATGAAAATAGTTGAACCATGCCAATACCGGAAATAATCGTAGGTAGGTGTTACGTTAGAGGTTACTGCTGTATAGAGATTCTCATTTTCGTTGTGCGTTTCTGTATAATAATAAGAAGCGGTAAGCGGCGAGGTAACCGGATGAGCCGAATCAAAGTGATATAGGATATTCAGAAGGATCGCATCCGCATAGTGGTCGATGTTAGAGGCAGGATCCTGTTTTACTACACGGTAAAAGACCGGCTTTTCCAGTAGATATTCCGCCGACTCCTGCGTGTGCTTCCGGATGGCAGAACGCGGAATCAGGGAAACAGCGGAAAGTAAAAAAACTTCCAGAAACGTGAGAACAAGAAAAGAAACGATTCCGATGAGAATCGTTCTGCATAATTTCTTGTGAGATTTCAAACTGTTGTTTTGCTTGAAAGAATGTTTCATATCGCCTCTCCGTGAACTTTGATCGGTATGTGTCAAATGGTTGTGATTGGTGCCTGTTAGCAGATGGGGAGATGCATGGCAGGAAGCGCCTTGTTCAGGTCATCCACCGGCGTCAGAAGACAGGCACAAAACCCTTCGAGTGGCTGAAAACAGCGCACAAAAATCTCTTTGTTTATTTCCGGGCTATAATCGCGGATGTAACGGCTGCTGCCATTGACTGCGACATCGGTATATGCAACCAGCCATTTTTTGTCAGCATTTGGAAATACTGAGAAGAAAGAATGATTCATCATTTCTTCGATAGTTTTTCCTTCGATAACTGCCATCTCGTTGTTACAATAACGGAATACAAAATCAATCCCATGCCCGTCATTGTTAAATATAAGTTCAATAATACAGAAGGCAATCGGCATATTGTCCAGAATCGAAAAACGGTTTCGGATATCGACCACTGTCTCGATGCTGTCCGCAATGCTTTGGTGTAAGGTCGCATTCAGTTTTTTGTGGGCAGCGGCCGTGCGTTTCCTTCCCTGAAATTCGGCACCATCGAGCATATGATAGATGCCATCCGCAATATAATTAATCTGATTTTTGGCAACGACAATCCCTTTGTTTACACAGATAAAATCATGCAGTTCCAATGATTCAAAAAAGTCTTTGATTGTTATATAAGTAAGGAATGTCTGATTATCTATCGTGTGAATACACGTTTTACCATCAACACGTGTCAGATATTTGATATCTTCAATCTGAATATGGTTTTTCTTGAAATATTTTAATATTTTGCTGTCCATTGCAAAACTCCTCAAATTACTTTAATATCTATGATGTGAGTTTAGCAAAGAAAAATGTAGAAGTCAACGAAAGACCCGTAAAACGATGGATTTCAAGAAATTTTGAAAAAACCCAACCGAAGGTGCGCATATATCGTCTATATAACGTAATAAGGAAGAAAGGAATAAACATATGGAACAAATTCAGGAATTGGTAACCCGTGTTATAAACGGGGATATGCAGGCATTTGAGGAGATTTATCAGGCAACATACCGGCAGGTGTATTATACGGCGTTCAGCTTTTTGAAGAACGAACAAAATACGCTGGATGTGATGCAGGATACATACATTACGGCACTCACGCATCTGCAACAGCTTGAAAACCCGGAGCGGATTGTGGCATGGTTAAACCGGATTGCCGTGAACAAATGCAAGGATTTTCTGATGAAGAAGATCCCGGAGCCGGTAGAAGAAAACAGCATCGATACAGAATTGCTGGAGGAAAATGACAATTTCCTGCCGGAAAGCTATGTGTTAAATGCAGAGAAACGGAAGATCATCTTGACAATCATGCAGGAAGAATTAACGGCGATTCAGTATCAGACGATTCTCTTATATTATTTTGATGGAATGAGTGTGCCGGAGATCGCGGCATGTATGGAGTGCCCGGAAGGCACGGTAAAATATCGTCTGTCCGCAGCGCGAGGCAAGATCAAGCAGGGCGTGCAGGATTATGAGAATACGAGCGGCATCAAGCTGTACTCATCTGGAAGTGTGGCATTGCTTACTGCAATTTTTGTTGCAGAATCACAGTCACTTGTGATTCCGAACGTGCTTGCCAATATATTTGCCGGGGCAGCGGGACTTGCGGGTACAGCGGCAGGTGTAGCAGGTGCTGTTGCATCGACGAGTACCGCATCGGCAATCGGTGGAAGTGCAGCGGGAGCGGCTACGGGGACTGCCACTGGTACAGGAACAGCAGTTGCAGGAGCGAAGGCAGCGGGTGTAGCAGGAAAAGCAGGAATAAAAGGCCTCTTTCAGACGTTAAAGGCAAAGGTGATTGCAGGTGTGACAGCGGCTGCACTTGTTGCCGGAGGTGTGACAGCCGGTATCCTTACACACAACAAAAAACCGGATACAGGCAACCATTACCGTCCGGTAGAGATAACCGTCTGCGATGATGAGTATATAACATTGACAATCAAACGTGTATATGAACAGGGCTATGTTCCAAGTGAGGAAGAAATGCCGATGTATCAGTTGGATCCGGAAACATGGACGGGGGAAGACTGTCTCATTTATTATACGGTGACAAATAAGACGGATAAACTGGTTTATTATGACCTGCAAATCCGGAGTGTAAACGATGAATGTATGGATTATGACTGGGAAGCAACAAACTGGTGGTACTTAGATCCGGGACGGGAAAATATGGAAATCTGTGCAAATAACTGCAATGGAATCATGCCATACAAGGCAGGCAGAGATCCGATGACCCGGGCAAAAATCGAGCTCGCGGTCTATACAGAAGGAGAACTGGCAGAGCCGGTCCTACAGGATCATAGCGTGCAGGAGATTGATTTTACAGAGGATAAAGAGACGCAGGCGAAGGCTTATACACGGACACCGGCGGAAACGGATCAGGTACTTGTTGACAACGATGAATTGCGTATTACCTATATAGGAGCCGAAGTGCATAATGCACCGGAGAGAAGCTCATTTAATGCTTATCCAATCTTTTATGTTGAAAATAAGACTGATCATGATCTGCTTGTGACAATGAATGGAACATATGCACATTATACAGGACAATTTGCTTTGTTTGCGGGATGCAGCGGCTATATGACAAGAACGAATATAAATGATTGGGATATATCGGATTCGGATGATACAGGAGCGGAGTATCAGGAATTTGCGCAAATGTATCAGGACAAGGCACCATTTGATGTAACGTTTGAAGTATATGATTATACGGCAAGTGGCATTGATTATATTGCTGGTGATATGTATTCTGCAAAGACAGGGCATACAGCCAATCTGCAGGATGCCTTGGCAGCTTCGAAAAAAGAATATCCGGCGAGCTTTGTGCTTGCGGATTATTCAACGCAGCAATAAAGCTACCGGAATAATGAAATAGGTATAAAATGTCAATATGATGATTTAAAACTGAGACGATACAACAAAATAAAACATTTTTTGAAAATTAAAGAAAAATGAGAGAGAAAATATGGACAAAAATCAAAAATAAGTGAACGGAAGAGTCAGCAGGAGAAAAAAACAGAAGGAAAATAAAAAAGAAGATGTAGAATTATCTCTTGCTATATTGTTGAAAAGTGTATAAAATACAAAATATCAAAATACTAAACCAAAAAGGATATATGGAAGATTATGAAGAAAGTTGTAAAATTCGGTGGTAGTTCATTGGCAAGTGCGGAACAGTTCAAGAAGGTTGGGGCGATCATTTCAGCTGATGAGAGTCGCGTCTATGTTGTTCCATCTGCACCGGGGAAGAGATTTCCGGAAGATACGAAGGTAACAGATATGCTTCTCCATGTGTATGAGACAGCAAAAGCAGGGGAAGATATTACGGAAGAGATGAAGGCAATCAAGGCAAGATATGATGAGATTATCACAGGGCTTGCGCTGAAAGATTTCTCGTTGGATAAGGATTTTGAAGAGATCACAAAGAAGCTGGTCGAGAATCCACAGGTTGATTATGCAGCGTCCAGAGGAGAATTTCTGAATGGTAAGATTATGGCTGCATATCTTGGTGTTGAATTTATTGATGCCGCAGAGGTGATTTTCTTCAATGCAGAAGGAAATCTCAACAGCTATAAGACAGAGAAGGTTCTTAGTGAGAGACTGTCGAAGGCACCACGTGCAGTTGTTCCCGGATTTTACGGACTTGGCAAAGATGGGAATGTCAAGACATTTTCCCGTGGCGGTTCGGATGTGACAGGATCTATCGTTGCACAGGCAAGTCAGGCAGATGTGTACGAGAACTGGACAGATGTGTCCGGTTTCCTTGTAGCAGACCCACGTATCGTTCCGAATCCAAAGCCGATTAAATATATTACTTACAGAGAGCTTCGTGAGCTTTCTTATATGGGAGCATCGGTTCTGCACGAAGATGCGATTTTCCCTGTCCGTAACTGTGGTATACCGATCAATATCCGGAATACAAATGTACCGGAAGATCCGGGTACATGGATTGTTGAGAGCACATGCCAGAAGCAGGATTATGTTGTGACAGGTATCGCAGGTAAGAAGGATTTCTGTACGATATTTATCTCCAAGGCAATGATGAATTCCGAGATAGGCTTTGGAAGAAAAGTACTTCAGGCTTTTGAAGAAAATGAGATTTCGTTTGAGCATATGCCATCCGGTATCGATACTATGACGATTGTTGTTCATGAGGATGAATTCATGCACAAGGAGCAGCGGGTGGTATCTGCAATCCATCGTCTGGCAAAGCCGGATTCAGTTGAGATTGAGTCAGGACTTGCGCTGATTGCAGTCGTTGGACGTGGTATGAAGTCCGCAAGTGGTACTGCTGGTAAGTTATTCAGTGCACTTGCCAAGGATGGAATCAACATCAAGATGATCGATCAGGGTTCTTCTGAGCTGAATATTATTATCGGTGTCAGAAACAAAGACTTTGAGCCGGCAATCAGGGCAATTTATGATACATTTATTGTAGATAAAAAGAAGAACTAATTCTAAAGATATCTGATTTTAACGAGCAGGCTGGAAATGCCTGCTCGTTGTTGTATATAAATTGGGAGACAAAAGAGATGACAGAGCTACAGCGAAGATTGTTTGAATTGCAGGATAAAAAGTATCAGGCGTTTCATTCAAAATTGATACCGAATATTGAACCGGCACATGTGATCGGAATCCGGACACCGGTGTTGCGGAACTTTGCGAAGGCGTTTGCGAAAGAGGATGGTGCGGAAGCATTTTTGCAGGAGCTGCCACATACCTACTATGAAGAAAATAATCTGCACATGATGCTGATCGGTGGCATCAGGGACTATGCGCAGTGTTTATATGAGGTAAAGCGCATGCTGCCATACGTTGACAACTGGGCGACATGTGATTTTCCGGTTCCGAAATGTTTTGCGAAACATAAGGAGGAACTGCTTCCGGAGATCCACACATTTCTTGCATCCGGGGAGACCTACACGATCCGCTATGGCATAGGACTTTTGATGCGGTTATACTTAGATGACGATTTTCGACCGGAATATCCGGCGATGGTCGCGTCGGTCACATCGGAGGAATATTATGTGAATATGATGATCGCGTGGTATTTTGCTACCGCACTTGCCAAGCAGTGGGAGATGTGTATCCCATATATCGAAGAGCGGAGATTATCACCGTGGGTATACAGAAAGACGATTCAGAAGGCGGTGGAAAGCTACCGGATCACAGATGAGCAAAAAGCGTACTTGAAGACCTTCCGTTAAAAGTGTACTATAAGAAGATAGAAAACTATGGAGGCAGAAAAATGCGGACAAGAGAAGAAGCCTTAGCATTTGCGCTGTCGTTTCCGGATACATATCAGGATGCACCGTTTCGCGATGACAACTGGCAGCTGGTGCGTGTGAAGGGGAGCAAGAAAGCGTTTTTGTGGACATATGAACGGAATGGATATATGAATCTGAATGTCAAGGTAGACCCGGAGTGGCGTGATTACTGGCGGGATGCTTTCGCATCAGTCGTGCCGGGCTGGCATCAGAACCGGGAGCATTGGAATACGATTATCTTAGATGGAAGTGTCCCGGACGATGCAGTGCGGGAAATGATCGCAGAGAGTTACCGGCTTGTCACCGACAGCCCGTCGAAGCGGATCTATGAGGCAGTGAAGAAGATTCCGCGTGGAAAGGTGGCAACATACGGACAGGTCGCAGAGCTTGCAGGGGATAAGAAGATGGCGCGTGCGGTTGGAAATGCACTGCACAGGAACCCGGATCCGGAGCATATCCCATGCTA
>ERZ779660.139-NODE-139-length-41743-cov-29.526962_pt1 | contig 41743 bp, 35 predicted proteins | sample MGYA00511906_ERZ779660 | MGnify/ENA primary metagenome ERZ779660 (study PRJEB29588, sample SAMEA2156906) | human gut metagenome | biome: human gut; feature: human-associated habitat; material: faeces | place: Denmark | collected 2008/2010 ... | reverse complement strand
CCCCCGCGCCGCTTCGCGGCTTCCCCCTCCCCGTAGGAGAGGGGAGTAAATAGCCAAGACTATCGAATTCTTCACTCTTCGTTCTTCACTCTTCACTCTTCGTTCTTCACTCTTCCCTTCCAACGGCGTCAGCCTTTTTACCTTTTTACCTTTATAAGCCTCTCGCTTCCATACTTCTCGTCTTCTTCTCTCTCGCGGGCGCGTTTCTGCTCGTCGATGAGCTGGAAGTCTTTCTTGCGCAACTCAAAGTCGGTACCGAGATATTTTTCCTTCACGATCTTGTTGGCAGCCAGCTCCTCAGGCTTTCCCTGGAACAAGATGCGGCCTTCGAAGAGCAGGTAGGCGCGGTCGGTGATGGTGAGCGTCTCGTGCACGTTGTGGTCGGTGATGAGTATTCCGATGTTGCGATATTTCAGTCGCCACACGATATGCTGAATGTCCTCCACGGCGATAGGATCCACACCGGCGAACGGCTCGTCAAGCATGATAAACTTTGGGTCGATGGCCAGACAGCGGGCAATCTCTGTGCGTCGGCGCTCGCCGCCCGACAGCTGGTCACCCATGTTCTTGCGCACCTTGCCAAGACGGAACTCGGCGATGAGGCCTTCAAGCTTCTCCAGCTGCTCCTTGCGCGAGAGATTGGTCATCTCCAGCACCGACAGTATGTTGTCTTCCACGCTCATCTTGCGGAACACGCTGGCCTCCTGGGGCAGATAGCCTATGCCTGCCCGCGCACGTTTATACACGGGATAGTTGGTTATCTCCTGGTCGTCGAGAAAGATATGTCCGGCGTTGGGCACAATCAGGCCGGTCGTCATGTAGAACGATGTGGTCTTGCCAGCACCGTTAGGTCCGAGCAGTCCCACAATCTCGCCTTGGCGCACGTTTATGGACACGTCGTTCACCACGGTGCGTTTGCCGTAACGTTTCACCAGTCCCTCTGTGCGAAGCGTCATGCTCTGCCCTCCGTGTTCAGGCGTGGTGGTTGCCGCCATTGTCTCGTTATTGTTGTTCGTTGTTTCGCTCATTTCTTCTTGTCGTTGCTTGCACTCACGTTAAGCGTGTGTGCGAAGGTGCATTTATATTATAATGTGTGCAAAGTTAGTGTTTTTCTCCTTTTTGGCAAAAATAATGCCTTAAAAAACTATGCTAATGCTTGCAGTTTCGGTTTTTTATATTACTTTTGCACGCAGTATGCTCCCTTCTTGCATCCTTTCTGCCCGCCCTTGACGGTGCTTGCGTCAGAAGGAAACAAGACGGCAATGTCGTTGTGAAGCAAGACGGTTTGTGTCGTCTTTTTTTTACAAGATAACAATTGGAAACAGATAATAAACAGAAAACAAGATAACATGTTGATAGTAAAATATCTCACCACACTTGGCAGGTACATCATGCTCATGGGGCGCTCCTTTGCGCGTCCTGAGCGCATGCGCATGTTCCTCAAACAGTATGCCAAGGAGATGTCGTCGCTGGGCGTCAACTCTATAGGCATCGTGCTGCTCATTTCGTTCTTCATAGGAGCCGTGATTTGCATCCAGATGAAACTTAACATCCAGAGTCCGTGGATGCCGCGCTGGGTGTCGGGCTACACCACTCGTGAGATCTTGCTCCTCGAGTTTTCAAGCTCCATCATGTGTCTTATCCTTGCAGGAAAGGTGGGGTCGAACATAGCGTCGGAGCTGGGCACCATGCGCGTGACGCAGCAGATCGACGCTCCTGAAATTATGGGTGTCAACTCGGCCAACTATCTCATCCTGCCCAAGATTCTCGGACTGGTGACCATCATGCCGTTCCTCGTGATTTTCTCATCGGCAACGGGCATCATCGGCGCTTACGCCACGGCCTATATCGGCCACATCCTTCCGCCCGATGACCTGACGCTCGGTCTGCAACACTCGTTCAACGCGTGGTTCATGTGGATGAGCATCATCAAGAGCTTGTTCTTCGCGTTCATCATTGCCAGCGTGTCGTCGTTCTTCGGCTATAGTGTAGAGGGCGGCTCCGTTGAGGTGGGCAAGGCTTCAACCGATGCTGTGGTGTCGTCGAGCGTGCTCATATTGTTCAGCGACGTGTTCCTGACGCAGATGCTGAGCTAAGGATCTTTTTAAAGGTAAAAAGGTAAAAGGGTAAAAAGGTAAAAAAGGCTGACGCCGTTGTAAGGGAAAAGAGAAAAACGAAAAGTGAAAAATTCTTTTTAAAGGTAAAAAGGTAAAAGGGTAAAAAGGTAAAGAAAAAGGCTGACGCCTTTTAGGAAAATGAGTGTCTTGAGGCTTCTTTAAAAGGCCTTTTTTATATAAGTTTTTAAAGACCTATAAGCCCTAAAGCTCAATAAGCCCTAAAGCCCTATACCTCCACATAAAACAACCCATTCTTATGATCGAGATACAACATTTATATAAAAGCTTTGGCGACAAAGAGGTGCTTAAGGACATCAACGCCAAGTTTGAGGACGGCAAGACCAACCTCATCATCGGAAAGAGCGGTAGCGGCAAGACGGTGCTCATGAAGAACATCGTCGGACTGCTGGAGCCGACCTCTGGACATATCCTTTACGATGGACGCGACTTCGTGTCGATGAACAAACACGAGAAGGTGCGCATGCGCCGCGAGATGGGCATGATCTTCCAAAGCGCTGCCCTCTTCGATTCGCTCTCGGTGCTCGAGAACGTCATGTTTCCGCTCGACATGTTCTCGTCAATGAACTATCGCGAGCGTGTGAAACGTGCGCAAGACTGTCTTGACCGCGTAAACCTTATCGACGCTCAACAGAAATTTCCGGGCGAAATCTCGGGCGGCATGCAGAAGCGTGTGGCCATAGCACGCGCTATCGTCCTTAACCCCAAATATCTGTTCTGCGACGAGCCAAACTCGGGATTGGACCCACACACTTCGCTCGTCATCGACGAACTGCTGAGCAGCATCACGAAAGAGTTTGACATCACCACCATCATCAACACCCACGACATGAACTCGGTGATGGGCATTGGCGAAAACATCAACTTCATCTATCAAGGCCGCAACGAGTGGCAAGGCACAAAGGACGATGTCATGGGCTCAACCAACGAAAAGCTTAACGACCTCGTCTTCGCATCTGACCTCTTTAAGAAGGTTAAGGATGTGGAGATGGCGAAGGTAGCGAAAAAATAGACCATAGCTTTCCAGACAACATCAAGACAAGATGCTCTTTTGGCCCTTGCTCACAGGTCTTCTAAGCTAACTCATCGTATTTTAGCTTGGTCGTTATTTTAAAGACAATAGAGACAATAGAGACAATTTTAAATTTGCTCTTTCGGTGAATTTTAACATCCTTGATCGAGGTTGTCATTGCACCGACAAATCAAATTTAAAATTGTCTCTATTGTCTCTATTGTCTTTAAAACCAACGCAAAGGAGCCTGCGCAAAACGTTTCTTCTTCAAAACAAAATTCTGCTGCCTTTTAATAAAAAAATCTTATTGTCTTTTCTTTTCTGCGTTTTCCTATCTGTTTTTCTACCTGTTTTTCTCCTTTTTTATCTTTCATTTTTCTTCATCATTCCCGTTTCTCTCTCTCTTTCTTAGTTTATAGCATCTTTTTCTGTCACATTTGAAAGAAAAAAGAGTAAAAAGGTTGCAAATAGACAGAAAATAATTAACTTTGCACCGCGCATTGTTCGTAATGCGCAAAAAAAAGGATAATAATAATTGAAAAAGGGTGGGGCATAAAAGCCACCAAAACGTTAAATCAAAAAGAGGACAATCTGTTTGTAAGGATAATCTTAATGAAGCAAAGCTAAAACTTTTATTAATGAAGCCCAAGCTCTTCTTAATAAAGCTCCAAGCTCTTCTTGACGAAGCCCCAAGCTCTTCTTGACGAAGCTCCAAGCTCTTCTTGACGAAGCTCCAAGCTCTTCTTGATGAAGCTCCAGGCTCTTCTTGACGAAGCCCAAAGCCTTTCTTAAAGAAGTCAACGTTGAGATTTATGAAGCCAAGCTCAGAATGAAACATCAATGACGGCAGGTTGTCACCTTGAAAGTAAAGGAAATAGAATTATGAAAGTAGCAATTGTTGGAGCGAGCGGCGCCGTAGGACAGGAGTTCCTGCGCATTCTCGCAGAGAGAAACTTCCCCGTGGATGATCTCGTGTTGTTTGGTTCAGAACGTTCCGCAGGACGAAAGTACACCTTCAAGGGAAAAGACTACGAGGTTAAACTGCTTCAGCACAACGACGATTTCAAGGACATCGACGTGGCTTTCGTATCGGCTGGTGGCGGCGCATCGAAAGAGTTTGCCGAGACCATCACCAAGCACGGCTGCGTGATGATTGACAACTCAAGCGCTTTCCGCATGGACAACGACGTGCCCTTGGTGGTGCCCGAGTGTAATGCTGAGGATGCCCTGAACCGTCCGCGCGGCATCATCGCCAACCCCAACTGCACAACTATCATGATGGTTGTGGTGCTCAAGCCTCTTGAGCAGATTAGCCACATCAAGCGCATTCATATCTCCAGCTACCAGAGCGCCAGCGGTGCAGGAGCAGCTGCCATGGACGAGCTACAGCAGCAGTATAAGGAGCTGGTGAACAATGAGCCTGTGACGGTGAAGAAGTTCCCCCATCAGCTCGCATATAACGTCATTCCCCAGATCGACGTGTTCACCGACAACGGTTACACCAAGGAGGAGATGAAGATGTTCAACGAGACACAGAAGATCATGCACTCTGACGTGAAATGTTCAGCCATGTGCGTGCGCGTGTCGTCGCTCCGTTCTCACTCTGAGAGCGTGTGGATCGAGACCGAGCGTCCAATCAGCGTGGAGGAGGCTCAGAAGGCCATCGCCGCCGCTCCCGGTTGCACCTTGAAGGACGATCCCGCCAACCTCGTCTATCCCATGCCTCTCGAGACCGCTGGCAAGGACGATGTTTATGTGGGCCGTGTGCGTAAGGATCTTGCCGACGACTGCGGCCTGACCTTCTGGCTCTCTGGCGACCAGATCAGAAAGGGTGCTGCCCTCAACGCCGTGCAGATTGCCGAGTATCTCGTAAAGGTGGGCGATCTGAAATAAGAAAACAGCATCACATCAAGCAAACGAAACAACAAGGTCTGCTTGTAACACAGGCATGACCTTCCTTTTAAACCCAAACGGCCTAATGACCGATTTGGGTTTAAGGATAATCATGGGTCATGTCTTCTGTCTTCTTAAGCAGAGGGCGTGGCTCATTTTGTTTCTTCTGTATAACACACACTAATTAACCTCAAAAGCTATGAGAAAAAGCATCGTCACAGTCTTACTCTGCCTCACATCGCTCGCCATAGGAGCGCAGGAGAAGACTCTGTCACTAACCGACTTGCAGATACGCGACCCTTACATCCTCGCCGACAAGGCATCATCAACCTATTATCTCTACCGCGCACACAACGCGAAAAACGCCGACGGCAAGGAGACGGGAGGCATAGAGGTGTACAGCAGCAAAGACCTCAAACAGTGGCACGGACCCAAGCAGGTGCTCACCCTGCCCTCCGACAACTGGAGCACGGGCGTAATATGGGCGCCAGAGGTACACAAATATAAAGGCAAATACTACGCTTTCGCCACAGTGAACAGCGACGTCAAATGGAAAAACAACGTGGAAGGCTGGGCCGAATACAAATGGCGAGGCACACAAATTTTCCGCGCCGACACGCCGACAGGTCCGTTCCTGCCCCTCACGAAGCACCAGCAGACACCGCTCGACGAGATGGCGCTCGACGGCACACTATGGGTTGAAGATGGCACACCTTATATGGTATACTGCCACGAGTGGGTGCAGGTGTGCGACGGAACCATTAATCTCGTACGCATGTCGCCCGATTTATCACACACGGTGGGCAACCCACAGATGCTCTTCAACGCCACGGCAGCACCATGGGCTACAGGTGTGGCGACAGAGGTAGCCGACATGCCACGCGCAGTGGTCACCGACGGATGTTTCCTCTACCGCACACGCACTGGCAAGTTGCTCATGATATGGTCGAGTTTCCACGACAAAGACTACGCCACAGGCATCGCCGAGTCTACCACGGGCAAGGTGGCAGGTCCCTGGCGACAGCAGACCGAGCCGCTATACACCTCTGACGGCGGCCACGGCATGCTCTTCCACACCTTCGACGGCAAGCTCTGCATTGTGCTGCACTCCCCCAACAGCGGCAATGAACGGGCACACATCTTCCGTGTCAACGACCTCGGCAACACGCTGACATTAGGTCAAGAGGTGAAGTAAAGAGGCCCTTCATACGAAAACCCTCTTATCTTGCAAATATAACAAAATGAGAAACATCACATTACTATTAGCTACCATCCTGCTGTTGGGGCTGCTACCCGCCAAAGCCCAAGACGAAACGGCCATGACACTCGAATACACGAGTCGAGTCAAACAATTAGATCTGTGGCAGAACGAAGCACCAAACAGCAACGGCATAACGGCACCAGAAACCGACCTGGGGCTGCATGTCGCCAACGTGACAAAGCCCGTGCTAACAGTCTATGTTCCCAAACATCCCAACGGACTTGCCGTGATAGCATGTCCTGGAGGTAGTTACATACATGTATGGCAGGGGACGGAGGGCCACAACATAGCAAACTGGTACAACAGCCACGGAGTAACTTACGCCGTGCTAAAATATCGTCTGCCCAACGGCCATTGCGACGTGCCAGTGAGCGATGTATTCCGCGCCATGAAGATAATGAAAGCCCACAGCGAGGAGTTCGCTGTCAAGCGGCTCGGCATACAAGGTTGCTCGGCAGGAGGACATCTGGCAGCCACTGCCGCCACACACTACACCAGTCAAGCAGAGCGGCCCGACTTTCAGATACTCTTCTACCCCGTCATCTCGTTCGACTCGACGTTCACACACAAAGACAGCCGCGACCACCTCATCGGCAAGAATGCGTCTGAACAGCAGGTCCGACTCTACAGCAACGAGCTACAAGTGACAGCCGACACACCACCAGCATTCATTGCCGCCAGCACCGACGACGCAACGGTGTCCGTACGCAACAGCGTGGAGTATTACAACGCCCTTCTGTCAAAAGACGTGTCGGCAGCACTGCTGCTCTTCCCTACGGGCGGACACGGATGGGTTGGCAACATAGACTTTGCCTACAGACAGGCGTGGCAACAGGCTCTCGCCACATGGCTACAACAACAATCTGACGAAATGAGACACATCTCACAACATTAAGTAAAAGGATAATAATAGGTTTTTGCCTGCTCTCACAATTTGGGGGCAGGCTTTTTGTATGCTCGGCATGAGCATTGTCTAACGGGAGGAAGTCCCGAGTAAGTTCGCTCTGTCTCAAGACAAAAGAGATCCTAATCCCAAAAATCACTATGAAATTTGGGATCGTAATCCCAAAAGTTAGCATGATTTTTGGGATTACGGTTTTTTTTCTTTATCTTTGCCTCGATTAATAACACATTCAGAAATGATAGAACGACAACTTCAAAAAACAATAGAGGCTCGCATGTTTGCTGGAAAGGCAATCATCGTTATCGGAGCGCGACAGGTCGGCAAAAGCACCCTGTTCAAGATGATTCTTGAGAAGCAAGACTGCAAGACCTTACAGCTGAACTGTGATGAGCCTGAGGTGAAAGACTTGCTCACCAATATCAACACAGCTGAGCTACGGTTGCTCATAGCCGACAATAAGATTGTTGTTATTGACGAGGCTCAGCGAGTGGAAAATATTGGTATGACTTTGAAGCGCATAACCGATAGTTTTCCAGAGGTGCAACTGTTGGTCACGGGCTCATCGTCGTTCGAATTGCAAGACCAGCTTAATGAACCTCTCACCGGTCGCAAATTTGAGTATCATCTCTTTCCAATATCCACATCCGAGATTTTGAATGCGCAAGGCCTTCTTGGTGTAAAGCAAACGTTGGAGCAACGTCTTGTCTATGGCTCATATCCAGACATCTTGAACCATGCCGACGATGCAAAAGAGCTGCTCATGAATCTTGCAGGCAGCTATCTTTATAAAGATTTGTTGTCGCTTGAGAGCGTCCGTCGTCCTGTGTTGCTCGGCAAGCTGCTCACAGCTCTGGCTCTTCAGGTGTGCAGCGAGGTGTCGTATAATGAACTCGCCCAAACCGTAGGCACAGACAACAAGACGGTTGAGAAATATATTGATCTGTTAGAGAAATGTTACATCATTTTCCGACTCAACGGTTTTAACCGCAATCTGCGCACCGAGTTGAAAAAAGGAAAGAAAGTTTATTTCTACGACAATGGCATCCGCAATGCCATACTTCAGAATTTTGCTCCCTTGTCTTTGCGACAAGACACGGGTGCATTGTGGGAGAATTTTATCATTAGCGAGCGTATCAAAGCCAACCAATATGCCGGACGTTATGCCAACAGCTATTTTTGGCGCACCACACAGCAACAGGAAATAGATTATATAGAAGAGAGCGATGGACAGTTTACGGTTTTTGAGATGAAATGGAATCCGCGACGCGCAAACACACAGTTTCCTTCTTCGTTCTTAACGACCTACGATGTTAAGGAAACGGCTGTCATAACACCCGACAACTGGATGGAATGGGTGATGTGATATTGCATATTTATACATCTCTTCTTGCATAATTATGCAAAACCGTAAAACGACGAAAAGTCAATGAAAAAGGCGATATGTGAGCAAAGTGATGTTTTTTCGATGCTTTTGCTATACAGTTTTGTTAACAAATCTTAAAATTAGGCTTTCGTTGTCAAAGAGCCTCTTTGAGGTCGTCAAAGAGCCCAAATGAGCTCCTCAAAGAGCCTCTTTGACAACGTCATTAAGGCACTTTCATTTTGTCATTTCGCCCCTTTGAGAAAACCATACGAAAAAGCCCCCGTTTTTGCATATTTATGCAGAAACGGGGGCTGATGTTTTTTATAGTCTTATGAATAGATTTGTTTCTCTTTTGAATGGAACCTTTCTTCTTTTGAAACGATTTTTGCTTCTCTTTTGGATGGAACCGTTCCTCTTATGAACCGATTTTTGCTTCTCTTTTGAATGAGATTTACACGATCAGAAGTTTACGCCTATGCTGAGCGTGAGGCAACCGTTGTGAGAAGAGTCGAACTCGTCGTGGCAGATGTTAGCAAGACCAATGTCGTAGGTCAGGTCGGCATAGAACAGGTCGTAAGCCATGCCGCAGCCAAGCCGCAGACCGCCGTCGAGACGTTTGAAGCAGTCGCTTGAGAACGAGCTGATAGCCACGCGGTCGCCATAGTTCTTGATCTTGCCACCCACGCCGCACGCCACATAGCCGCCAAGGAACGGTTGAATGGACACGTTGTCGCCTGCATCGAAACAATATTTCACCGTGAATGGCACCTCCAGATAGTTGAGGTCATAGGTCATCTTCTTGTTCTGATAAGTGGTCTTGCCGCCTTTCTCGGTGTAGAACAAGCCCGCCTCAAGGAAGAGCGGTGCGCTGTCGGTGAGCGGTTGTCCCACCACGGCACCGATGTTGAGGCCCGTCTGCCATTTGCCGCCATCCAAGGCCTTGTCGTCCGAGTTGACCACCGAGAACGACGGTCCTATGCGCAGGCCATAATAGCGTTTGCCCGCCTCATACATCCTCGACGGTCTGTTCTCGTTATAGTCGAGATGTCCTGTCTGCGGGTTATAATATTTGCTTTGAGTGTAAGCCTGTGCTGACATGCCGAGAGGCAGCATGAGGGTGGCGATGAGTGAAAATATCAGTTTTCTCATGATCGTTGCTTTTTGTTATTTTTATTATGATAATGCAAAAGTAGGAAAAAAAAGTCCCATGCAGAAAGGGGAAACCCCTAAAACTGCATGGGAAATCTCTAAAGCCGACACTTTCAGACCCTTCGTCTTTGCAGGTTGAAAACACTGGCCTACAATAATCTGTTAAAAGCGCGAAGCTTGTTGCTCTTGGTCTTCCACCGTCTTAAATCTTGTTGTTCTTGGTTTTCCGCAAGCTTAAGCTTTATTGCTCCTGTTCTTCCACAAGCGCAATGCGCAGGTCGCTGACCATGATGAGATGGCGCTTGTAGAGGTCGCCGACAGCACGTTTGAACACCTTCTTGCTCACATGAAACGTGTGCTTAATGTCTTCTGCTTCGCTCTTGTCGCCGAAGGGGCACACGCCGCCGTGGGTGTGCAGATATTCGAGCAACGTGTCGGCAAACGACAGCGTCTGTTCGCGTCCTGTGGGCTGCAACGTGATGTCGAGCTTGCCGTCGGGTCGGATGTTTGACACATAGCCGTCGCAGCGGTCGCCGTGGTGAACGAGGCGGAACACCTGGTCGTCATACACCAGTCCGGCGTAGCGATTGTTCACGATCACCTTGAAGCCGATGGGGCTCTTCTGCCACACCAGCAGCTGCACCTTCTCGCCGGCCTTCAGGTCGGGGTGTCGCGTGTTGTCGAGGTAGCGTTCCACCTTTGCCGATGCCACGATGCGGTAGCTCTCTTCGTCGATGTGTATGTGTACGATGTAGCTCTTGCCCACCTCCATGCGCATTTTCTGCTCGCGGAAGGGACAGAACAGATCCTTCATGAGTCCCCATTTCAGGAACGCACCATACTCGTTTACCCATGCCACCTCAAGGCAGGCAAACTCGCCCACCTTGGCAACAGGATGTTCGGTTGTTGCCACCAGTCGTTCATCGATGTCGAGATACAGGAACACCTCTATCTCGTCGCCAATGTTTGCTCCTTGCGGCACATAGCGTTTGGGTAACAACACCTCGCCCTCGGGTCCACCGTCGAGGTAGAGTCCGAAGTCGACACGCTTAACTATTTTCAGGCGGTTGTAATCGCCAAGTTTTAATTTTGTCATAGTCAAAAAAAATAAAGCCCCCCCCCCGCGCCGCCTTTGGCGGCTAACCCCTCCCCTTAGGGAGGGGAGTGAATGGCTTAGGATATTGAAAGCCTATATGCGCCGAAGGCGCAATGTTGAATGTTGAATTTTGAGTTTTGAATTTTGAATTATCGGCTTTCTGCCGATTTTGAGTTTTTGAGTTTTGATTTTCCCTTTTTTTAAGGCTATTGAATTCTTCACTCATCACTCTTCGTTCTTCACTTAAAAGAGGCTATTGAATTCTTCACTCTTCGTTCTTCACTCTTCCCTTACAAAGGCGCCAGCCTTTAAAAGCCTTTAAATCTCGTCAATCATGCCGTCCTTCAGATGAATGGTGCGGTCGGTGATGGAAGCCAGTTGGTCGTCGTGGGTGACGATGACGAAGGTCTGTCCGAGCTTGTCGCGCAGGTCGAAGAAGAGCTGATGGAGCTCAGTCTTGTTCTTTGAGTCGAGACTGCCGCTGGGCTCATCGGCAAGTATGACCGCGGGCTTGTTCATGAGGGCACGGGCAACAGCCACACGCTGCTTCTCGCCACCCGACAGCTCGGCGGGCTTGTGGCCGGCGCGGTCCTCAAGGCCCATAAATTGTAGCAGTTCCATGGCTCGCGCCTTTGCCTCGGAGCGTCCCTTGCCGGCAATGAATGCCGGGATCATGATGTTTTCAAGAGCCGTAAACTCGGGCAGCAGTTGGTGAAACTGAAACACGAACCCTATCTTCTCGTTGCGGAAGCGGCTCAGCGCCTTACCCTTCAACTCGTGCACATCGGTGCCGTCGATGACGATCTGTCCGTTGTCGGGACGGTCGAGCGTTCCCATGATCTGTAGCAGCGTGGTCTTTCCTGCACCGCTCGGCCCCACGATGCTCACCACCTCGCCCTTGTCGACATGCAGGTCAATGCCTTTGAGTACCTGCAATGAGCCAAAGCTCTTCGTTATGTTTTTTATGTCAATCATATCTTTGTTCTAGTCAATTCTTTGTTCTCGTCAGTTTCTTGTTAACCCATTCCTTAATCGCCAGGTAGGCGCTGCGCTCTTCCTGGTGCTGTGGCTGTGCAAACGTCATCTCGTCCATCGGGTCGCCGTGTTGGTCGGGGAAGATGATGATGATGTTCTTGCCCGAGAAAAACTGCTGGATCTCCTCTGGCAGATGCTCCAGCGCGTTCTTGTAAGACACCGTGCCCTTGCGGGCGGCGATGACGATGAACAGATGGTCCTCGGCAATGGTGGCAGCGAGGCGCGGCATCTCGTTCCAGTGGTCCATCTGCATAAACTCGACACGCATCTCGGGATGGCGGTTGCGCACATACTGGTTGATGAGAGCCAGCGTGTCGGTGCGGCCGTGGAAGATGGTGCGACACTCGAGGTTCACCGACAGGCGGGCCACACGCTCCAGCCAGCGGTAGAAGCCAGGCTCAAACTGTGCCCTCGACGGCACCGCCACCTCTATGCGGCGTATGGTGCTCAGCGGCTGCTTCAGACGAGCCATGATGATCTGCCTGTTCAAACCGTTGAACAAGCTCTGGTGAAACTCGCCCCAAAAGCTTGCCGACACCTCCGGGTGCATGTGCATGCCTATGATGATCTCTGATGCTCTAAACTCCTTGAACGCGTGCTTTATGCCGTTGGCAATGTTGGCCGCCACGCGCACCTGGGTCTGCATCTTTACGTCGGCTGCCGCAGCATATTGTTGAACCTTTTCCAGCAGACGCTGTCCGCGCTCTTGGTTCAGGCGCATGTCAACATCGTCGTAGACCACCGACAGGCCCACCAGACCGCGGCCAAGCTTCGGGTTGCGCATCATGATGGCGAGGTTTACCAGACGCACGGCATACTCGGGATATTTCATGGGGATGAGCATCTTCTCGTCGTCCTGTGTGTCTTCTTGCGGAATCTCCTTGTCGCGCAGCGTGATCTGCTGTGCCGCTTGCTCGGTCACAACGGTGGAGATGAGGCAGGTGAGCAGAATCATCAGTACCACGCCGTTAAGCATCTCGCCCGTCACGAGCACGGAGCCGTCGGGGGTGGTGAGGCGCATGCCCACCATGATGATGGCAATGGCGCCTGCTGCATGGGCAGAGGTGAGACCAAACATCATGTTGCCCGACGTGTTGAGAGGCAGGCGGAACAGGAGGGCCGACAGGTAGGCGGCAATGGCCTTGCCCGCTGTGCCGAACAGGGTGATGGCAAGGGCCACCCACAGCACGCCGGTGTCGCTGAAGGCGAGGCGCACGTTGATGAGCATGCCCACGCCGATGAGAAAATAGGGTATGAAGAGGGCGTTGCCTATAAACTCGATGCGGTTCATCAGCGGCGACACATGGGGTATGTAGCGGTTGAGGATGAGGCCCGAGAGGAAGGCGCCGAAGATGCCCTCAAGACCTATGCTCTCGCTCAGGACAGCACTCATGAAGAGCATGGCCATGACGAAGATAAACTGCATGACGGCGTCGCTGTAACGACGCAGGAACCAGCGCGTGAGCTTGGGTATGAGGAGGGTGAGACCGCCACAATAGATCACAAACTTGGCTACGAACCACAGCCAGAACAGCACGCCCGTCTGCCCGTTGTGCGATGCCACCAAGGCGGCAAGCACCACCAGCGCAACCAGAAGCGAGAGCATGGACGCTCCCACGCTAAGGGCCACGCTCGGCTTGCGCTGCTGGCCGTAACGGCTCACGATGGGGTAGGCTATGAGGGTGTTGCTGGCCATGAGGCAGCCCAAGAGCAGCGAGGCGATGGTGGGGTAGCCCAACAGCCACTCTGACATGATGAACGTAAGGGTGAACGGGACGGCAAACGTCAGCAGACCGAAGAGCGACAGCTTGCCCTTGTTCTTCTTCACGCCCTCCACATCCATCTCAAGGGCGGCGAGGAACATGATGTAATAGAGACCCACACGGCCGAAGAGTTCGAACGAGTCGTCGCGCACAAGGATGTTGAAACCATACTGTCCTATGGCCACGCCTGCCAGCACCATGCCTATGATGTGCGGAATGCGCAGTTTGCCCATGATGATGGGTGCCAATAGAATGATGACAAGCACCAGGAGGAAGATGAGGCTGGGGTTGGTGATGGGAAAATATTGTGTCAGGTCGGGCATAAGCTCTTGTCGTTAAATGTGTATTCTTAATTTGCAACTGCAAACTTACTCATTTTTTTTTGAAGATGGTTGTGAAAATCAATTTAAATGGTCCTTTCGGCTGTTTATCGGCTTCTTTCTACCGTCTTGCGCCCGTTCATGATGACGATGCGCGGGCTGTGTGACGGTTGTGTCTTGCTCACCTTGCGGCCGAGGAGGTCGTAGACAGAGGTCGCTTTTTCTTTGTTTGCGCCTCCTGCGGTTTTGCCTTCTATGGTTTTGTCTTCTTCGGTTTTGCCTCCTGCGAAAGGTGTGCTTATGGCCGACGGTGTGCTGTCGTCGATGTGGTTGACCACGGCAGCTGCGGCATCGGTATCGTCGGAGAAGACGAAGAACGCGCGAAACGGTTTTAGCTCGCCCTCGCCGTTTGGCACGGAGAGGCGTGTGCCGCTGCTGTTGAGAAAGCGGTAGGCGGTGCCGAGAAGAGGGGTGGGGACGTAGGTGCCGCACATCTGTATGTCTGTCTGCCCGTGGGTGGCGCTCGCGGCGATGGTCTTCGTCACGGGCGTGGGTTCGCTTGCCACGATGTCTCTTGACGAGAACACGGGGTCCGTGAGGGTTGCTGAGGGCTTCATGATGAACGGCTGCCCTGCTGCCACGGCGTTGGTGCGCTTGAACGACAATAGGGGTGCGCCGTCTTCGGCACGTCCGACTGACGACAGACGCTCAACCACGGCTCCTTGAAGCGTGGTGGCGATGTCGGAAGGGGTGAGGGCGAAGGGCAGGCAGAGCGTGTACCATCCGCCGTCGGCGCAGAACGTGCGGTGGAGCGTTATGCTCTCGGCCAGGTGGCCGTTGGCACGGCTCAGTTGGGTGGCGTTGTCGTCAGTCTCGCTCTCTGACGATGGGTCGGCGTAGAGATGCAATGGACCGACACGCAGCATGCGGCGATAGATCTGCACAGGCTTTACGCTGTAAGGCGATGAGTAGCATTGGAAGAAGCCCACGCTGCTGGTGGAGGAGAAACGTAGGCAGGTGTTGTTGGCGCGGCTGCCGTTAAACTCTATCTGCGCGTCGCCCGTCAACGGGTCTATGTCTATCTTGGCTGTGGTTAGCTCTTTCGACGATGTCGTCACGGTCTTCAGTTCTTGCGTGGAACTGTTTGTTGCTGCCAGACAATGGGTGTCGTCGACCTTTAGCATCCATCCTTTGGAACGGCGCGACAGGGTTATGAGCTGTGCTCCGTCTGGCACCGTGGGGCGACCGTCTTCATCGAACGTGGCGCTGATGGCCTTGCGGCGCTTCTTCTCTTCCTGGGTCGACATGAGGGCGTGGTTTGCGGCGTTGCCTATCACCACCACGTCGCCGTCGGCAAGCTGTGACGCATCGTTGACGCGAACAAACAACTGCTCTTCTTGCTGGTCAGAGGCATCGCTGCCTGTTCCGTTGCCTCCTGAGCCATTTCCTCCTGAGCCATTTCCTCCTGAGCCATTTCCGTCTGTTCCGTTTCCTTCTCCTGTTCCTTCTGTTCCACCTGTTCCTTCTGTTCCACCTGTTCCTTCTGTTCCGTCTCCACCGTTTTCACCTGTTCCGTCTCCTTCAGTTCCGTCAAGGTCATCTTTGTCTACCGTTATGTTTACGTTCTCGTCGTCATCGTCATCGTCGTCTGTGTTTAGACAATCTTCATGAAGCACAATATGGCTGTTGCGTTCTGGGCCAACCATGACGGGAGATAGTCCCCACGCCGTGGCGTGTGGAGCAACCATGTGGAGCAATGTTGTTAAAACAACGGTTTTTATGATGATCGTCAGATTGTTCATAGAATGTCCTCCATCCTTTAGGTGAGATGTCTTGTGTTTCGCAAAGATGTTTTTAGAAGATGCCTCCGCAAAGATGTCCCCGCAAAGAAACAAGCTTGCTTGATAGCTTTGCCGAGGTGCAGCTTATCTTTTGCAAAGATAATGCAAACCGAGCGCAAAGAAACAAGCTTGCTTGATAGCTTTGCCGAGGTGCAGCTTATCTTCTGCAAAGATACAATAAAATAAGCTTTTCAACAACTTTTTGCCCTTTTCCTTCTCTTCTTTGCGATAAAATGTGTAAGTTTGCATAATTAGTTGTAAGAGAGTGCGCCGACGAGCCTTGCTTTATAGCTGACAAGCACATTTCCATTCACCAAGAAGCATGAAAGCTTTTATAAACCATTTGAAGCGAAACCGCATAGAGAACCTTGTCTATCTGGCGTTGTGGATTATTATATTCACCGCGCCAATGATGAACATGTATGTGCGTGTGGTGAACGTGGCGGAGCTCTATTTCTTGTGGGACGAGATCATAGACATGTGGCGTTACACCTGCATGTTTCTGGTGGCCTTCATCATAAACAACGCCTTGCTCAACGCCATTCTTATAAAAAGGCACGACATTCACCTGTATCTCTGCATGGCGGTGTTGCTGCTTGTGGTCTTCACGGTCTTCCAGTCATTCATGGTTTATTTCTTCCATGACACCGTGGTGCAGGTGCGCGACTCGGTGCTGCCGCAGCTCCCGGGAGCGTCCATCGACATTGTGAGCACCGTGGTGTTGATGTTGCTCATGGGCATGAACCTCGGCGTGAAACTGTTCTTTAAACTTGAGCGCGACTCGATAGAGATGCAGCTCGTGGAGAACCAGAATCTGGTGCATCAGCTCGCTTATCTGCGTTACCAGATCAATCCGCATTTTTACATGAACACCCTCAACAACATTCACGCTCTTGTCGACATCAACCCCGAGAAGGCAAAGACCACCATCGTGGAGCTGTCGAAGATGCTGCGTTATGTGCTCTATGACGCCAACAGGGAGAGCGTGTCGTTGAAGAAGGAGATCGAGTTTCTGCGCCACTACTTCCGACTGATGTCGCTCAGGTTTACTGACGACATAAAGACCTCGCTTACGGTGCCTGAACGCATGACCGACTGTAACGTGCCGCCTCTGCTTCTTATCATCTTTGCCGAGAACGCCTTCAAGCATGGCATAAGCTATAGCGGACAGTCGTTTGTGGAGGTGTCGATAGATGTGGTCGACGGCAACGTCGTGTTCACATGCAGCAACAGTAAGCACACCGCGAAACCGACGTATGAGAAAGGGGGCGTGGGCTTGGTTAATGTGCGCAAACGTCTGGATCTGCTCTACGACACCAACTATAAGCTCGAGATCAAGGACAGCAAGCAACGCTTTGACGTTAAGCTCGTGATGCCTGTCTTGAAGGAACGGCCACAGGAGAAGACGGTGAACAATGGTTCTGACAAGAATGGAAAACAAGGATAAAGAAACAAAAAAGGAGAATAAAGAAAATAAGAACACAAAATAAAAAATAAAAAATAAAAAATAAAAAATAAAAAGACCTTCCTCTATGAATACGATAAAATGTCTGGTCGTGGATGACGAACCGTTTGCCCTGCAGCAGTTGGCCTCTTATGTGAGCAAGGTGCCATTTCTCAAACTCGTCGACCAATGTCTTAGCGCCGATGCGGCACGCAAGATCATTGACAGCGAGAACGTTGACGCCATGTTTGTGGACATCAACATGCCTGACCTCAACGGTCTCGATTTTGTGCGTTCCCTGGCAGCCCCGCCACTCGTGGTCTTCACCACAGCCTACTCGGAGCATGCCATTGACGGCTTTCGGCTCGATGCCGTCGACTATCTGCTCAAGCCCTTCGGCATGGATGAGTTTAACCATGCCGCGTTGAAGCTGAAACGACAGTTTGAGCTTGAGCGTCGGGTATCGGTGCAGAACCTCCTCGACGACACCATCTTCTTCAAGACGGAGCACAAGGTGGTGAAGGTTCACATGCACGACATACGTTATGTGGAGGGCATGAGCGAATATCTTAAGATCTACGTTGAGGGCCAGCGTCCCATCGTCGTGTTGCTCAGCATGAAGCGCATAGAGGAGCGTCTGCCAGCCGTCAAGTTTATGCGCATACATCGTTCTTACATCGTCAATCTGCAAAAGATACAGGAGGTCAACAAGAACCGCGTAATTCTCGATAACGACACCTTCCTGCCCATCGGCGACAGCTACCGCGACAAGTTTGTGGGCTATCTCAACGCCAAGGTGTTGGGATGAAAGAGGATGATGTATAAAGCCCAATGGCTCCTGAAAACATTCTCGCTTGACAGATCGAGAAGGTGGAAGAGGATGATGTATAAAGCCCAATTGCTTCTGAAAACATTATCGCTTGACAGATCGAGAAAATTAAAGAGGATGAGGGATAACCCCCATTTCTTCCAAATTCTCAATAAAAAGTCTTCAAAATTTGCCCATTCCACCTTTTATTATTAATTTTGCATTCGCTTAATGCGCTTGTGGCGGAATTGGTAGACGCGCTAGACTTAGGATCTAGTGTCCCGCGACGTGTAGGTTCGAGTCCTATCAGGCGCACCCAGAAGAATCCTAACTGCTTGATATTGAGCAGTTAGGATTTTTGCTTTTATAAAATTGCCAACATTTTGCCAACATAATTCGTCGCTAATTTGTTGTGGTTGGCAAAGTTTATGTTGTTTTCCTCCTTATTTCTCATAATTTCATTGCATTTCACTTGACATCGCCAATTTTATGAGTCACCAAATGACAAGCTATAGTCAGGTAGATTAGCTCTCATATTCTATAAATTGATGTATATATCATCTATATAATACAAATATCACTATCTAACATAATAATTCAACACCTTTATTCGTTATTCTAACAGGAAATCACTACTTTTGTACTTTCCAAATAATTATACGCAAATATGAGTAAAGATATAAACAGACTAAAGGTCGTCCTGGCTGAAAAGAAACGAACCAACAAATGGCTCGCTGAACAATTGGGTAAAGACCCTGCAACCGTCTCAAAGTGGTGTACCAACACCATACAACCGAATGTCGAGACACTGGTGGAGATCGCCAAATGTCTGAATGTTGAGATACAGGATTTGTTTTGGCCAATAGAGAATATAGCAGCCAAGGATGATACGAATAGATAATAAGATGGAACAAAATAAGAAAGATTTACTCTTTGAGCATAGAAATAAACTTGATGAGGTTATTTCAACACTCTCGGCAAACTTCTCGCAAAAAGAAGTTGCTGATTAAATCAACTTTTATAGGTGGTGAGAGATAATTTAAAGGATTGGGCTGAAAAAATAACAATGAAACAATATAAGTTTGTAGATTTATTTGCTGGATGCGGCGGTCTGAGTTTGGGGTTGCAACAGGCTGGATTTACTCCATGGTTCGTTAATGAAATCGTGGAACAGTTTTGCAATACCTATAAATTCAACCATGATTTGAGTGATGACCACTATTTTGTGGGAGATATTGCGGAACTCAACCTACATCTTGAAGGATACAAGGATATGCTATCAGATATAACATTGGTATGTGGTGGACCTCCTTGTCAAGGTTTCTCTATGGCTAATCGTCAACGAATATTGGATGATCCTCGTAATGCTTTATATAAACAATACTTGATATTCTTGAAAAATACTCGTCCTAAGTTCTTTATTATGGAGAATGTAAAAGGGATGATGAACAAAATAGAAGAAATCAAACAGAATTTTGAGGAATATCTTGGCGGCGAGTACCAATATGATTATGCACTTTTGAAGGCACAAGATTATGGTGTACCACAAAATAGAGAACGTTTCATAATGATAGGCAATAGAGTTGGGGTAGAGCCAAAGTTAATATTCGAAGAAATATACAAGCATAAACGCAAGCCTTTCGTGCTGAAAGACGCTCTTGAAGGGCTTCCTCATTTAGTCGCGAAGAAAGAAAAAGGTTCAAAGGGAGTAGAATGTGCAGAGTCTGGCTTTACAGAATGCGATTTCTCGTACATCAAGAATGACTTCTATAAATTTATCAATGGTGACAAGGAGATTACAAAGCTCTACAATCATAAGAATCGTTATAATAATGAGCGAGACATAGAAATCTATCGTAGATTACCACAAGGCGCAAACTCCTTGCATGAGTCTATTGCAGACATCATGCCATATAAAAGGAGAAATGATATATTCAAGGATAAATACTTCAAATTGGATGAGACGCAAATCTGCAAGACGATAACTTCTCATATGAAGTTTGATTGCAATATGTACATCCACCCTTGGGATGCAAGAGGATTAAGTCCTCGTGAGGCTGCACGCATTCAGACGTTCCCCGATGATTATGTGATAACGGGCTCTCAAAATATGTGGTATGCACAAGTAGGAAATGCCGTTCCTGTAAAACTTGCCAAAGCCATAGGCGATGGCATCATGAAATTTATAAGATGAGACATTTAGAATTATTTGCTGGCATAGGTGGTTTTAGAAGAGCAATGGATTTGCTTACGCAAGACCACATCATGGATTTTCATTGCATTGGCTACTCTGAGATAGATGCCAAGGCCGTGAAAACTTATTGTGCCAATTACCACCCTGAGGTTGATGGCGAGTTGGCTATGGGGGATATAGTGGAATTTACTAGCAATAAAAACAACATAGACAATTTGCCTCAATTTGATTTGGTGACTGGCGGTTTTCCATGCCAAACTTTCAGCATGATGGGAAAGCAAGCTGGTTTCAATGAGGATCGTGGGCAAATGTTTTTTCATATCATTGATATCCTTGCGGCAAAGATGCCAAGATATGTGCTTCTTGAAAATGTGAAAAACCTTAAGTCACATGATAAGGGAAGAACATTTGCACGTATCAAACAAGAGTTGGAGGCATTGGGGTATCAAGTCTTTACTGACATATTTAATACTGCACAGTTCCATTTGCCACAAACTCGTAACAGACTGTTGATTTTTGCGACAACAGAACCTGTCCCTGCAGATTTTGAAGTGCAATTTACTTGCGACAATATTGCAGTCTTGTTTGATCAAGTATATCAAGACTTGGGCACATACCATTATCAAAGCGTCAATGACATATTAAGTTTGGATGTTGATCAGAAGTATTTCCTTTCGGAAAGAATCAAACCAACCCTGTTAGCTGATGGTTCTGCCAACTTTAAGTCGAAGTCAGACATCAATATGAGTATAGCTAGGCCTTTGACCGCAACGATGCACAAGATGCACCGTGCTTGTCAAGACAACTATTATAGTCAAGACTTCATAGAGTCACATGGTGCTATCAATCCTGTAAAAACGATGACCAAGGAACAATTGGCACAGTTGCCTATCCGTAAGTTGACACCAGAAGAGGCTTTCATGTTGCAGGGTTTCCCTGCAAACTTTGCCATCAACGGCCGAAATGCGGGGGTTGCAGATGGCTCGCTATACAAACAAGCAGGGAATGCAGTCAGTGTAAATACGATTTATGCTGTTTTGTATTACCTTATAACAAATCATATAATTCACGAATAGCTATGTTTTTTGAAGTTCACTCAGAAAAGAAAATTGGTTTCAAGAAATTAAGTCCTAACGACCTTGGTTTGAAGAAGTCTGGGCATCAAACTCATATTGGACTTTATCAGCACGTCTTGGATTTCTTGCCAGATAATCATGTGGAGCAAGCTGCCATATTGATTTATGACGACTATTGTGAAATCTTGAATTGTGACTATGGAAAGATAAACCGTAGTACTGGCAAGATGGAAGCTCCCAATATTAAGTCGGGGGCAAGAAACGAACATACGATTGTAAATCAGATTCGTGAATTTGCTTCCTTGAAACCAACTTGTGAGTGGTATCTAGTGTGGTTTGGCTTGCAAAGTGAGGAATTAGTCTTTTGGCTAATATCAAGTGACTCGGAAGATTTCCAACATGCTTCTAACATTTTCCCAACTCAGAACAAGGTCTATGATGAGAATAGTGCTTCTTTTTCGCTTGCTATAGACTTCTTGGAAAAGAAAGTGAATGGAGTTTCCATAAAGTTACAGGAAGAAATAGAAGTTGCTTCGCAGACAGGTAAACAAATTAAAAAGTATAAGAAACAAGATATTGAAAAGGCAAACAAACTTTTCAAGCAAATAGGTTATAGCGGAGAGCAAATTATTGCACAATATTTAGAAAAACAAAAGTTAGCTCATACGATAAGTAATTACAGATGGATGAATGCCAATACGGAGTCTGGTATGCCGTTCGACTTCATCATAAACGAAGGATTGGAAGAAGAAAACTTTATTGACGTGAAATCGACTCGGTTTGATTTCAACCAGTATCTCTATTATAGCGATGAAGAAATCGGTTTTGTTCACGGCTTGAAAGAAGATAAGAAATATTCAGTTTACAGGGTATTCGATATGGACAATGCTAAGAAAAAGCTCCGGGTATGTACGAACTGTATGAGTTATGTTTCTTCTGTCAATGCTGATATAGCTGACCTTTCTTCCAAAATGGAAAAGGTTCAGACAATACTTCAATCCATAAAGATTGGAGTAAGACCTAATGACTGTTTTGTAAACATCCAACCGCAAATTATATTATAAGTATGGACGAAATTGTAAAACATATCAATGATACTAATGCCAGTTATCGACCATTGGGAGCTGGCGATGCCAAGAATACAGACTTGTTCTTGGATAATGAGCATTACCAACTCTTCGAGGGAGCAGGAGAACATATTACTGTAAGATACCACAAGGAAAATCTTGCAAAGGCGATTTTGTTCATTGCTTCAATCTTGCCAAGAAAGTTTGACCAATCATCAGTGCATTGCGTTGTTCCATATTCCAAGGATTTTGTTATAAACCAATTATCTTTGCTCGATGCATTGTTTGTCGAAGACGGTAAAAATGTAGAGACTATTACGCAAGAGTGGAATGCTCGTAAAGATGTGCCGCAGAAGAATGGAAAGATAGATACTCGCTTCTATTTCAATGGATTGTTGAAAGATGTTATATATAGAGACGCTACAGGCAAAGAACAAAAGGGAAAGTTTACCATCCGTAATTATTTTGCAGGTGGGTATTCTGAGTTACGTATCAAGAAGGCAGATGACGGTATTTTCGATATAGAGATAACGAATGTAAACACACCATATGATGATGGAAAGGAAGATGGATTGGAAGAAAAAGAAGTGATGGCTAAACCTTCTTTGTCTTTGCAGCAAATCTTTTATGGTGCACCTGGTACAGGAAAGTCGCATACAATTAAGGAGGAAACAAAGGAGTCGGATGTGATTCGTACAACTTTCCATCCAGACACTGACTACTCAACTTTTGTTGGGGCATACAAACCAACAACGGCATTACTACCTATTTGTGATGAACTCGGACAACCAATGAAAATTGGTGCGACAACATTACATAAGGAGCAAATTGTCTATGAGTTTGTGGCACAATCATTTCTGCAAGCATACGTCAATGCTTGGAAAAAATTCGACAAGGACGATAAACAGTACCTTGTCATAGAAGAAATCAACAGAGGTAACTGCGCTCAAATCTTTGGCGACCTGTTCCAACTTCTCGACCGTAATGATTATGGCTTTTCTGATTATCCTATAAAAGCAGACGCTGATATGAAGCGACAACTTCAAAAAGCATTTACAGGATTGGTTATTGCGCAAAAAGACAAAATTAATGCCATGTATGAAGGCAAGGATATTGTATCACAAGTGTTGAATGGCGATATTCTACTATTGCCTAACAACCTTTACATATGGGCTACCATGAACACAAGCGACCAGAGTTTGTTCCCAATAGACTCAGCTTTCAAGCGTCGATGGGATTGGACTTACATGCCTATATCTGATGCGGAAAATAACTGGATTATAGAAGTTGATGGAAGCAAATATGATTGGTGGCAGTTCCTTGAAAAGATAAACGAGAAAATTGGTTCCATAACCAATTCTGAGGATAAGAAACTCGGCTATTTCTTCTGCAAAGCACAAGATGGTGTTATATCGGCAAAAACATTTGTCGGTAAGGTTATCTTTTATCTGTGGAACGATGTGTTTAAGGACTATGAGTTTGGTGATGCTATTTTCAATGATGAGGATGGTAGCAAGTTGTCTTTCGATAAATTCTATACCTCAGAAGGGAAGAATTCAAAAGTAGTAGAAGAGAAGGTTGCTTTATTCTTGAAAAACCTTAGACTCATACCAATAGAAATCTCTAAAGAGGAAAGTGAAATAGAAGATGAGGACGGTAATACGCCAGAATCAAACAGCAGAAACTATGACAAGTTTACTGTAAATGATGGCGCAGAATGTGCCAAAAATAAATTGGCTATAGAATGTATAAAAGAATATATTAAGTTAAATCCAGACATTACAGCCCAAGAGGTTTATGAAAAATGGACTTCATTAGGCAGTATTGTGCCTCATTTCATAGAGACTAAGGAACAATTTGATTCACGTACAGATAACAGTAAGCGTTCTGATGCTGTAGATTGTTATGGAATACCTATTTATGTTGCTCGTAATGGATACGGCAGCAATGGTAAAGCAGATATTCTCATGAAATTAGTAAATGAGAAAAATTGGGGTATTACTATTAAGAAAATTATAAAGTAATGCGCATACTGATAGAAGAATATCAATACAACGTTGCCAATATAAAGAACATTCTCTATGGCATTGATGCTTTGGAGAATGTTGAGGGTAAGGTGTCCGTTCATTATGTAGGGTATTTCTATAATACTCTACTGAAGGATTGTGTCTTTATCCTTCCCAAGGTATTGCTCAAAGATGTGGTGGGGCAAGAACTTGTATTTGGGAAATATAAGCCAGAAAGCATAGCTAACTTGGATGAGAACAATCCTCTTGACGCTGTTGAGAGAAATTTTCTCTACAAGTTTGCTGTCTGGATTTATCGTGCCATTGTGGTTTACAAGAACGACAAACGCAACGATACCGATATTGTATATCATTCGCAAATAGCCCAAGTTGGTAATGGGCAGCGCAGATTGAGCAATACTTATCTTGATATTCTTCTGTCGTTGTTACAATTCAATCGTAACAACCAAAGTTTCTTCTTTTTCATTGTGAAGAACTTACATAGTGGCTTGAATAAAATCAATTGGACTCGAACCATCGGAACGCAAGCAGCCATTGTGCAAGATGGACGACCTATATACTTGAATCCTGTTAACAAAAAACGACAAATCAACTTTGATGAAGAACTGCTCGTTATCTTCTTCTCAATTTTGAATTATATAGGTGAGACTTATGGCTTCCCAAAAGAAATCTGTTGCCAGTTTCAGTTGATAACGGGAAAGAAGTTTGAGACGTACTTGAATGGTTTCGGCAAAACTCGTTTGCGCCAAATTAAGTACAAATATTTCTCTGACAAAGCACTACAACTGTGGCAATTGTGCTATGCCTTCTTTGATGAAGCAAGGCAAGTGTTCATCACGACAGAGCAGAAAGAATACCTGTTGGTCAAGAATTTCTATATTGTGTTCGAGGCTATCATAGACGAACTGATTGGTGACAATCCATTGGCAGATGGTATGGAGAAAAAGCAAGAGGATGGAAAAATCGTTGACCACTTATTTACAGCCAAAAGTTTGATTGAAAGCGAGAACAAGCAGACCTATTATATAGGTGACAGCAAGTATTACAAGATGGGGCATGAACTCGGCTCAGAATCCATCTACAAGCAATACACCTACGCAAGAAATGTCATTCAATGGAATCTTGACATTTTCAATAGTGGTAAAACAACGGAGTCGGGCATTCGTCTTCGTGATGATGTGACGGAAGGATATAATATCATTCCGAACTTCTTCGTGTCAGCAAAAATGGACGAAAGTTTTGACTATACAAATGATGGTATCGAAAAGACAGATCGCAAGAAGAACCGTCACAAACAAGTACAATTCAACAACCGCTTGTTTGACCGCGACACCTTGCTTCTGTTCCATTATGATGTAAACTTTCTTTTTGTCCTGTCGCTCTATGCAAGAAATAACACGGATCAAAAGACGCAATGGAAGCATAACATTCGTGAGCGTTTTCGCACAGAAATACAAGAATGGCTACAAAAGGATTACGACTTCTATGCGATGAAGGCACATCCCGATGTGAATGGCGAAGAATACATCAAGACACATTTTAAAGAGTTGCTTGGCAAATTATATACTCCATTTACAGATGAGAGTGTATATTCTTTAGCATTAGATACTACAACAGAAGTGAACAAGGCAGAGAATGAACAACTGCTAAGTGAATTGAAGAAATATTTCTTTGTAGCAGATTGTAGACTTGGCGAACACCCTGACAAGGTTCTGCAAAAGCCTATAGCCGAAGGATACTTACCCGTTGCTGACGCAACAAAAAATGGTGTATTAATGGTGATGATGGAGAACTACGAAGGAAAGAAACAAAAGTTCCTGCCAACAGGGAAACTTGCTGTCGGTATCAAATACACAAGAGACGGCATAGAAATTGCAGAAAACTTGCAATCCATTGGATATGTGCTATTCCATATTCGTAAAGATGTCGGTCAGCATCTTTTCCGCGTGAAGAGTGTTCAACTCATAAAGTCAGTAGATGACTTGCCAGCTAGCATATACAGGAACGTCAGTACAACAGAAATGTATGTTGTAGTTGATATTGAAACATCTAATCAAATGGATGCTTCTGAGATACATTCTTCAAGGAAGGCATATACTCCGAATACGAGATACGATGCACAATATTTCAAATTATCACAACTAAAGAGTCCGAAATAGAGATATCCTAAATATGGTAGATAATAAAAGGAAACATAAATATACTAATTCAAGAAATAATGCATATTCATTCTCGAAGAAAAAAGAGAGTGAAGCCAAAGAGATTTTCTATTGGTGTATTGAACACTATAAGTTTTGGATAGCTTTATTTTCTATATTCGGTGGAATATGTGTAGCTTGTTATAAGTTTGGTATGTTTATTTCTGATGTTGAATCTAAAATTGAATACAATAATCTCATTCAAGAGAATAATGAAAAATTAGCAAAACAAAAGAGTGAATTTGACCAAGCTATACAGGCACTTAACAAAGAAATTCGAGACTTGGAAAAAGAAAATACATCTTTGAAAACAGAATGCTTGCAATTAAAAATGTCAAAAGAAAAAAGCAATTAACAATGAAGAAGACTTCTATTATAAAAGGTATTTACGCACTCCCAATTATTGTTCTATTGGGTTGTCTATTCCATGTTATTTCTTTGACAGATAAGTTACAGGAACAAATAGAACAAAGAGATAAAACAATACAAGATTTAGCTTTTAGTGATAGTCTTGTACATAAATATTTCTTAATCAAAAGGGATTCAATAAAAAAAGAAGATTCAATAATTACGACTACAACATATATATTAAAAGAAGAGTATCAACCCAAAGAAATAACAAAATATACGGATATTCATCATTATCATTCAGTGCAATATGAAAAAACAGAATATGCATTGAGAGGTAATGATACACTATCTCTTAGCAGCAGTATTCAAGAAACAAAACAGCTTGTAGCTAAATACAATGCACTTGTTAAAGATTACAACGCATTAGGAAACAAATACAATTTATTGGTTAAGGAGAATGGAGCGTTAGATAAATCATACCAAGCATCCCAAATGGCATTAGGCTTAATAAAGAGATCTTATGACATTGATTATCATGTAGAAGATGAAGGAGAAAATCAAATAAAAGTATCAATCTCTGCTGAAAAGGCAGACTCTGCATTTATGTTATTGCCCTATTATCGCAAGAAATTAAAATTTGACAATATAAAGAATGTTTGGATTATAAAATGATAAATCCGATTTGATAGGCGACCAACGCTATAGCGACCGATTGACATACGATGGGACTTGGGAAAACAACCTGTTCAACTTTATTCGCATGGTCATTCCGAAGCTGACACGTGATTTACCTCACCCTTTCAGTATGGACGGTGTAGTGCGCAAAGACGATACGCTTCAAGCCAAGGCTGTGCGTGAAGCCGTTACAAATATGGTTATTCATTCCGATTTTATGGTGAATGGAGTGCTGAAAGTTGAAAAGTATGACGATTGTTTTGTTCTGACCAATCCAGGACTTCTGAAACTGCCTATTGAGCAGATTTACAAAGGTGGCGAGTCAAAGGCACGTAATCAGCGTATGCAGAATATGTTCCGCATGATAGGCTATGGCGAGAACCTTGGCTCGGGTTTTCCACTCATTCTAAACGCTTGGAATGAAAAGCATTGGATAAAGCCTGAGTTATTGGAGCAACCCGAACTTATGCAGGTAAAATTGACTCTCCATATTCAAAACGAGCCAACAAATGAGCCTGTAAATGAGCCTGTAAATGAACGGCAACAAACTATACTATCTATCATGAAGCAAAGTCCATCAATAATAAGAGAAGATTTGGCAAACAAACTGGGTATATCGCTTGCAACGTTAAAAAGAGAACTTACTTCGTTAAGGAAGGAAGGGTACATTACACGTAGCGGAAGTGATAAAAATGGACAATGGATTGTTGTTTCAAAATAATAGTAGATGAAGAATAAGACGGTTTCTTCAATATAATATAAACGTAAAATTGCAGGTAGCTGTTCTCATTTAACTTGAAGAATGCTTCCTGCAATTTTATTTGACAATTATCTGCTACGCCGTATCCGATACTTCACTGGTCGCATCATCGCAGCTGACACAGCAATGCACCTGCGCCACCAATGCTCCTCATCCTCATCTTTGTCTCGTCCCCAACCAGAGCCAGGCGAACCGCCACCGCCACACGATTCTGCATAGGTCGTAGCCTCACGGATATAGCCAAGCGAAAGAAGCATGGCGCAGTTGATGATTTGGTTGCAGTTTCGAGTCAAGCCAGTATAGCCAGACTCGTTTACGATATCCTGCTGACGGTCGGTGAGCGTTGGCGCAAGAGGCTCTAAAGAGGAAATGAGCATACTGATGAAGGTGGCAAGCATATTTCTTTGGAGTTGAATTGACTGCAAATCCCGGCCTTCACCAAGGACTTCTTTCATTCTGCTGTGCTCGTATTTCATTTCTGCAAGCCTATGTTTGGCTTCCGTAATAGTAGCGTTGGCATCATCTAGCATCTTTTGTCGGAGGACAAGTTTTTCGTCTATACTTTCCAACTCCTTGCGTAGTTTGGACATCTGTGCAGCCAAGTTAGCATTATCAACACCGTCTTGCCCGAACTGTCGGGCTATGAGGTCTATCTGCTCTTGCACCTCCTCTTTACGAGTATGCAAGTTTGCAATCATGGTTGAGATGCCTTTCAGTTTTATCTCGGCACGATGTATCTGCTTCAGCAAATCTTCTTTGGTTGTTTGCAAACGTGTAACCTCAGATATTAAGTCATGCCTGTATTCTGAAATAGAACGATGCCGGGCTTTTGTAACGGCAATGTCATTGCCACGCTCCAATCCCCACTTCTGACCTACCTCCTTTTCCAAATCATCATGAAGCTTGCGGAAAATGGCTGCCATTTGATATTTGTCTTTTCCAAACACTGCTCTCCATGATATTCTGCCACGCCCATTGTCCATCGGAATCACAGAGCAATGGATATGTGGATTTGTCTCGTCAAGGTGAACGTAGAAGCCTACAATGTTGTCTTCGCCAAAACGTTTCGCCACAAAATCATAAACATCCTTCGCCCAATCCTCTATATCCTTTGTCCTGCAAAGATGAGAGTTGTCCGCTCCTTTTTCAAGACTTACTTCCTGACTGCCGAAAGCCAAATTGAGCATCCGTTCACGGCTGCCACCAAAGACAAACTGGGCGAGAGTGTTTTGCCTACGTCTGACATTCGGACGGTCGTTCGGGTCTTTGATGCCTCTTGATGCAAGACTCTCAGCCATCTTCTGTGCTATTGATTTTGACGTATCGATTGGTTGTATTATTCCACCTTTTACCACTTCAAAATTAAGATACTTTCTTGTCGGATCATAATTTGAGAGACTGTCGGAAGCCTTCACACTCCACATTTTGTCATTCCAGTTACGCTGTTGCTCGTTGCTTTCTGCTTGTGTGATGCCACTGCTATTGGCGTGTATATCCATCACTTGTTTTCTTTCTGCCATATCTATTTTCAATTAAATTCTAACCGAGCTTGCTCCCCGAAGGAACCTCTATGAGGGGTTAGCCTAAAGCGTAAACGAAAGTTAACGCATATTAGGCTATGCGATTTATAAATCGTTTGTCTGCTAAGTGTTCTTTCTACAGCAAGAGCAAGCTCTTTTCTTTATTCTTTTGTTGTTATGCCATATTGTTTGCACATCCAAAAGAACGTGCCGATATAAACCTGTTGATAGTTTCTCCGAAGGAGGTCAGTAAACATTTTGTCCGTCTTAGCAGCATTGTACTTTGCGTTTTGCCGGCTGCAAATATGGAATAGTGATCTTCCACTCTCGCCAAGGGTTGCCAAGGCACACCCCACCTTCAACCAATCATCATAAGAGGCTGTAATATCTATGCCGCATTGTTGTATTTTTCGACAGTAAACAGCCACCTCTGCAGATGTGTTCTCACCTTCATATATAAAGCAAGTCGGAAAGGATTTATGCTTTGGCTTTTCCACATAAACTCCTTCATACAATGTGGCGTTTTCATTTATGATAGGATGCTCGTCATACGACAAGCAACGCAATCGGGTGATGTCGCTGCATGCCGAATCTATCATTATCCCCATCTTTCGGAAATCAATCTGAAGTTGGCGGAATTGCTGCAAGTGCTTTTCGGGATAGCGTAATGGGATAACCAGGAACAATCCTTTGCCACTTACACTTAATGCACAATATGCTATTTGTGGAAGTACCGACAAGTCTTGTTTCAATGTTTCCCAATCCAAAATGTCTGGATTGTCCTTAGCGTCAATATCCACACATATTAGTCCTGAGTGTTGGGAAAGATTGTACTTTGCTCTTGTTGGAGAGAATACGCCACTAATAGTAGCCTGTGGCAGACTACGTTTTAAGGCATTACGCGTCTCCTTGTCAAAGACAGCTCTCAACCTTAGTATATCATCCTTATATTCCTTACAGAAAAGGAATGTCCCTAAAGGCATTCTTGTCCCTGTATTGTCAGTCACTCCGTTATAAACGGATATATGAGTTTGAAAAATGTCCATAGTCTTTCTTTCGTTTACAGGTTGCGGTTGCGCCATGAGTTTACGTCTTCATTATCAGTTAGTTGAAACGTGTCGCAAGTGCAACCCCGCAACTCGGAGGCTTGATTTACGATTTTACTTACATATTGCCGTGATACACCTATGGCATCAGCGAGTTTCTGAATATTAAGTTTCTGGCGTTCCGTGCGCTTGACCAATTCCGCTATCAGTTGTGCTTTTGTCATTTCGTTTGACGAGTATCCCTTCATCTGTTTCAACATCCTGTAACCACAGTACTCAAAGTAACGCATGCACTCTATACTGTACCGCATTTCTTCTTCCGAAATTATCATTGATGTTGGCAATGCAAAGTATTGTCCTGCGCCAGCACTTTCTCCACAAGAAAGAATGTGGGTAATGGCACACCATTTTTCTATCTGTATTCTGATTTTGGAAAGGATGGATGCCACCCAAGGATCGGCATCTCTTTCCTTTTTTGCAGTTTCTTTATTGAACTCTGTGAGGAGAACCTTTGCTTCGGTACTTAACAATAGTTTCATATCTCCAATAGCACTTAATTTATCAGTCATTTCATACCATGCGGTTTTGTACATTTCATCAAGCACATTGTCCTTATATTCCTTCTCTGGAAGAACTTGTGGATAAACATACAGCCAACGCTGCACAAAGCCTTCGTCAGCCCATGAGGATTTGAAGGCATTAGCAATGGCACGAGGTTGTATTCCACCCAATATGCATAGAAAAGGATTGGAAATCCATTGAGGCTCCTGGGTCTTTCGGTCAACTGGGAACGGGGTTCCGTCGTAGATAGACAGGTAGTTGCTGATTTCACCACTTGAATTATAGCGGTTCATGTCATCAAGAAAACCTTTAATCTCATCACGATATAGCAACAGCCCTGCCTTTGTATTGTCCTTGTCGGCAAGGACTTGATACAACCCTTCCGGAGTTACGTCCGAAACAATCAGCCTGTCTCTGACAGGTTCTTCACCGCCATTCTTCTTGTATTCACGATATTCTTCCTTGAATTTCTTTATGCGCAATTTTTCTTCTTTGAAGATGGGCTCCAACAGGGCTTTTATGGGAGCACTCTTGTTTGAACCGCTTGGAGCAACCACGCAAATCCAATGGTTGGGATTGTTGTTGTACTTGCCATCGAAAAGCTCTATATGTTTGCCACATATTGTGCTTACGATGGCATACACGGCTGCCGTTATAAAATCACGGGAGCACTCGAAGACCTCCGCATAATGATTGATAATCCCCTGCACTTCCAAACGTAATCCCCAAATGGGTATCTCGTGTGGTGGGGCTTCAAGGGAATGTGAAGTTATGTTTATCATAACGGCAGCTGCTTTGAAGGGTTAAATACAGCATCTATGTCCGATTTACGGTAAAGGGCTTTTCTTCCGACCTTTATCGGGGCAGGCCACACACCATTCTTTACGTTACGCCAGAGTGTCGTTTTTGAGACGTGATATTTGATGGCAACCTCATCGGCTGTCATATACTCATCTTCGCTATTGGCATTTCTGCTATTGTCTTCCTTCCATTCAAGGAAAAGTTCCTTCAGGTCAGCTATGTTCAAGACAACCTGTATTTGTGCGTTGTTTGAAAGTTCTTTAATATCCATTGTGTTCTGAATTTTAATTGTTATACATCTTGTAAATTTCACTTGTGTTCTCGAGAATTCACAAGCAAAATTATTACGCGCAATAGCGAAAGGAAGAAAAAACGTACGAATAACAACTGATTTAAGAGGCAAATAGTGGAATTGGTTCTAACGAGAAACATGAATAGAACCAAAGAACAAGGGCATACCATTGGTCAACATGACTATTGGTATGCCCTTAGCTTATGTCGGATTTTATGTTCTACGAGATTAAATCTCGCTTATCGTTTGCTTCAATATGTCATCATCTATCTGACGGTAGCGGTTAAATGCCCGGCTGCCTTCAACGTGTCCGCTCATCTTGCAAACAATATTTGGGTCGCGCACAGCTTTATAGGCTGCACCTACGAAAGTCCTGCGAGCCATGTGCGAGCTGGCAACATCACAAATGCGTTTCATTTCCGTTTCGCCTGTTGTTGAATTGCGTACAGGAACTATTCTTGTTATGCCACATATCAGAAGTATCGCCTTTATCGCATCGTTGTATTTCTGCGGACTGATAAAAGGGAATAATCTTCCGTCTTTGTCCACTCCATTATATTTAGCCACCAACTTCAGCGCACATGGGTTTAGCGGTATACGTGGCTTTACTGGAGCATCTTCATCCGACGTCTTGCTTGGCACATACTCCAATATGCCGTCCGTGATGTTCTTTGAGGTCAGTGTACATAAATCTCCCACACGACAACCAACCAGGCATTGAAACACAAATATGTCTCGCTGCACCTCCAATGTCTTCAATGGAAATTTTGAGCAGAGTTTCTTGTCCTCATCCTCCAATCCCTCCCATAACGCAGAAATGTCTGCTTCAGCCAAAAGATTGCGCTCCTCTTTTGTCAGATAAAAAGGAACGCCATACTTCTCCGTACCAATCTTTATGCCATCAAAAGGTCGGTTGGAAGTTCTTTCCGTCTCATAGAGCCACTGCATGAAAGCCTTGAATTTCTTTTTTAGCTTTACTATGGTATTTTCTCCACGGTTCTGCAATTTGGTGAAAGTATGTACTACATTGATTTCAACAGGGTATTGCTCAAATATTGATTCAAACTGTTTTGGGTATTTCTCGGACAATGTTTTCTCGTTACGCAAATAATTCTCAAAGTCCTCAATGTCCTTTCGGGTTATCTTGTCGATGTTCCATGCAAACTTTTCTCTGAGAACCTTATTTTTGAAAGCTTCATACCGGGCCAAGTCACGCACAAGAACCCTAAAGGCTTTTGTATGGTCATATGAGAAACGTTTAATCTCAAGGTATTCTTCTGAAAGATCATAAATAGATTTCTGTCTTTTTCCTCTACGAGAAATAGAAGAAACTCTTTTGTCGGGGTGATGAAATTTATAGACAACTTTTTCGAGCCATTTAGCATCTATTGTTTCTTTTTCTTCTTGCTTGTAAGCATCCATTATTGCAATTTGCATAGCTTCCAATTGCTTGTTCTGCTCTTGGTCATATTTGACATCAGGCGTAATTAAGCGCTCTGTTATTACAACTTCACCATACATTTTTAAAACATATCCCTTTGCTTCTGCAATTTCTTTTGTCGCAGAAGTAACTTTGTCAGGAATGTCTATACCTTTTTTACTCGTGGCATCCCTATTTACAAAATAGCGAAAATGGTTTTGCTGAATATATAATCCACTCTTAACCCTAAAGTCAATGTTACGACCGCAATGAAAACGTAGAAGGATTTCACTGCGATGTGTTGTCTCGTCAATACGAGAAGAAAGTTTCAAATCAAAGTTCGACATAAGTTGTATTTTTATAGGTACAAAGGTATATGTTTTTGCCAACATTTTGCCAACATAATTGAAACCAAATGGAATTTTAAGAAATATTACGAAACCATACATATATTATATATATTGATTATCAATACATTAGCTTTTTAAGTTGGTTTCTTGTGTTTATTTTAAAATGTGCCTATCAGGCGCACCCAGAGAAATCCTAACTGCTTGAATATGAGTAGTTAGGATTTATTTTCGTTTATATTTTTCCCGAGTTTTTGCCGAGTTATTAAGAGCTTACCTGTATAAGCCTGGGCAAAAGTGTCATAATATCAATTTCAACATGTTATGTTCACACATAAAAGAGAAAACAACCCTACAGTTGTGCTTTCTCATTAAAATCAGTTATCTTTGTAGGCGAAATGGCAATAGCCAAATATAAATGGTACAAAGCGAAATACGTCTAAGATGATAAAGGAAACATTATCTCCTGTTCAAAATAAAGGAGCACTAATGAGCCAAGAAGAAAAACCTTCTTATAAGTGTAACGATAGAAAAGATAAGATATGTCAGTACAAAGTGAAGCTGCTCTCGAAAATGGACTTATAGATACTCTTCAAAAGATGAACTACGAGTATGTTCATATTGAAGAGGAGAAGAACCTGTCTGCCAATTTCAAGAAACAGTTGGAGAAACACAACAAGAAGAAGTTGGAAGAATTGGGTCGTACCGAATTTACAGAGTCTGAGTTTGAAAAGATACTTATCTATCTTGAAGGTGGCACTCGCTTTGAAAAGGCAAAGAAACTGCGTGACCTCTTTCCTCTTGAACTGGAAAGCGGTGAACGCCTATGGGTGGAGTTCTTAAACCGCACTCACTGGTGTCAGAACGAGTTCCAAGTTTCCAATCAAATCACGGTTGAGGGCAGAAAGAAGTGTCGTTACGATGTGACGAGACTTATCAACGGATTGCCATTGGTTCAGATAGAACTGAAGCGTAGAGGCGTAGAGTTGAAACAGGCATATAATCAGATACAACGCTATCACAAAACTTCTTTCCATGGACTGTTTGATTACATCCAACTGTTCGTCATATCCAATGGTGTAAACACTCGCTATTTCGCCAACAACCCGAATAGTGGCTATAAGTTCACTTTCAACTGGACGGATGCAGCCAATGTGCCTTTCAACGACTTGGAGAAATTTGCCACAGCGTTTTTCGACAAGTGCACGTTGGGCAAGATTATTGGCAAGTATATCGTCTTGCATGAGGGTGACAAATGTCTGATGGTACTTCGCCCTTATCAGTTCTATGCAGTGGAGAAGATTCTCGACCGTGTGGAAAACTCCAACGATAACGGTTATATCTGGCATACAACTGGTGCAGGAAAGACCTTGACATCATTCAAGGCAGCCCAACTCGTATCCGAGTTGGACGATGTGGATAAGGTTATGTTCGTGGTAGACCGCCAAGAAGCAGTTTATCCTCGCTTTCCGTGACATCATCAAAAAACACGCAGAGATACAAGTGTATGATGAGTTTGAGGAGGATGCTCCCGACCTCGGAATGACAGAACAACAGTTTATGGACTTCCGCAGCAAGTATCTTGACATATACGATTCGTTTGCTGTTAAGAACGATGATCCAAAGAAAGGTTATCAAGTTCCAGAGGAATACCCAAGCATGGTTGGTGAACCAGACCCTCATGAAGAAGTCGCAACTGGTATGGGCGATATTGATTTTTGCTTGGAACTCCTGCATAGTGATATTATCAATGTTGCCTATATCTTGGAGTTGATTGCAGACCTCAATCCTTATAGCGAGGACTACGAAGAGAGGCGCAAGCACATCATCGACACAATGATTAAGGATGTTGAACTTCGCAGTAAGGCAAAACTCATTGACGGATTTATCCAGAAGAATGTGGATGATGACCGTGACAATTTCATGGCTCGCAAACAAAAGGCTGATGGTACAAGCGACCTTGAAGAACGGTTGAACAACTACATCGTAACCGAACGCAACAATGCAGTCAATACGCTTGCAAATGAAGAGGATTTGGATGCTTCCGTGCTCAATCACTACCTATCTGAATATGACTACCTACAGAAGGAACAGCCAGAAATCATACAAGAGGCATTGAAAGAGAAACACCTCGGACTGATAAAGAAGCGCAAGGCGTTCACCCGCATCATGGACAAACTAAGAACAATAATAAAAGTATTTAATTGGGAATAAGAAAAAACAAAAGATATGTCAGAAGAGCTTCAGCAAAATTTAAGAAACCAACTCTGGGAAGTTGCAAACAAACTGCGCGGCAATATGTCGGCAAGCGACTTCATGTACTTCACCCTTGGCTTTATCTTCTACAAGTATTTGTCGGAGAAGATAGAGAAACACGCCAATGACGCATTGGTGGACGATGAGGTGACGTTCAAGGAGTTGTGGGCAATGGAGATAGACGAGGATGTTGAGGCATTGCAACAAGAAGTAAAGACCGAATGTCTGGAAAATATCGGCTACTTCATTGAACCAAACTTTCTGTTCTCGTCTGTTATTGAGAGCATTAAGAAAAAGGAGAATATTCTACCGATGCTCGAACGCTCATTGAAGCGTATTGAGGACAGTACCTTCGGACAAGACAGCGAAGAGGATTTTGGCGGTCTATTCTCTGACATTGACCTTGCTTCACCAAAATTGGGTAAAACTGCAGATGACAAGAATACTTTGGTCAGCAATGTTCTTCTTGCCCTTGATGACATTGACTTTGGTGTGGAAGCATCGCAAGAGATTGACATTCTCGGTGATGCCTACGAGTATATGATTAGCCAATTTGCTGCAGGTGCAGGTAAGAAAGCTGGTGAGTTCTACACTCCTCAGGAAGTGAGCCGTATCTTGGCAGAGATTGTAACCATCGGTCACGCTCGTCTGCGTAATGTCTATGACCCAACTTGTGGTAGTGGTTCGCTGTTGCTCCGTGCTGCAAGCATCGGCTATGCAAACGAAATTTTCGGACAGGAGAAGAACCCTACGACCTACAACTTGGCTCGTATGAATATGCTTCTGCACGGCATCAAGTTCAGCAACTTCCGCATAGAGAATGGCGATACTTTGGAGGCGGATGCTTTTGGCGACACACAGTTTGACGCTGTGGTAGCAAATCCTCCTTTCTCTGCCGAATGGAGTGCTGCCAATAAGTTCAACAACGATGACCGTTTCAGCAAGGCAGGACGCTTGGCACCACGCAAGACTGCCGACTATGCCTTTATTCTCCACATGATTTACCACCTCAATGAGGGTGGCACAATGGCTTGTGTCGCTCCTCATGGCGTGTTGTTCCGTGGTAATGCCGAGGGCGTAATCCGCCGTTTCCTCATTGAGAAAAAGAACTATGTGGATGCCATCATCGGGCTCCCAGCCAATATATTCTATGGCACAAGCATCCCTACTTGTATCTTGGTGTTCAAGAAATGCCGTAAGGAGGATGACAACATTCTGTTCATTGATGCCAGCAAGGAGTTTGAAAAGGTCAAGACCCAGAACAAGCTCCGTCCGCAGCACATCAAGAAGATTGTTGATACCTATCGTGAGCGCAAGGAGATAGAAAAGTACAGTCATCTTGCCACACTGCAAGAAGTGGCTGAGAACGACTACAATCTCAACATTCCTCGTTATGTTGATACTTTCGAGGAAGAAGAACCTATCGACATTCATGCCGTCATGAAGGAAATCAAAGATTTGGAAGCCAAACGAGCTGACCTTGACAAGGAGATTGAAGGGTATTTGAAAGAGTTGGGATTGGTGGAATGAATTTTTTGTACCAGGTTGGGACAATTTTAGAAGAACGTTTTATATGGCTGAGAAAGATAATATACCAGAAATGCGTCTTACGTTTGATGCTATCCGCAGGACTGACGAAAACAACAAGGAATATTGGAGTTCGCGCGACCTTTGTAATGCTATGGGATATTCCACTAACTGGAAATTCCAAAATGTCATAAATAAGGCAATTGCCGTAGCCAATCAAAAAGGCATGAAGATTGATGACCATTTCAACCAAACGGTTGATATGGTCAAGCTCGGTAGTGGTGCATATAGAAAGGTGAACATATTCCGTTTGTCTCGTATGGCGTGCATGATTATAGCTGAAAATGCAGACGGAAAGAAACCTCTGGTGCAACAAGCAAGAGAATATTTTTCTCAGTCCGTTTCTACCACAGAACTTATCCAAAACTCACTGGAATCCAACATATTGCTGTATAAAACAGCACAAGGTGAAACCCGCATTGAAGTGATATTCAACAACGAGACATTTTGGATGTCGCAAAAACGCATGGCAGATTTGTTTGGCGTAGACCGAGCAACGATTGCTTATCACCTTTCTCAAATTTATGAAAGTGGAGAACTTACAAAAGAGGCAACTTGTAGAAAAATTCAACAAGTTCAACTTGAGGGTGAGCGTGATGTTGAACGTACTCCTTTGTTCTACAACCTTGATGCCATTATTGCCGTAGGTTACCGTGTGAACAGCTATCAAGCCACACAATTCCGTATATGGGCAACCTCTGTGTTGAAGGAGTTTATCATCAAGGGGTATGTTCTTGATGACGAACGCTTGAAACAAGGCAAGCATTTCGGCAAGGACTACTTTGATGACTTGCTGGAACGCATCCGTGAGATACGGACGTCTGAACGTCGCTACTATCAGAAGATAACGGATGTATATGCAGAGTGTAGTGCTGATTATGATGCAAAATCAGAAAGTACCAAATTGTTCTTCAAGATGGTGCAGAATATGATGCACTTGGCTGTCACACATCATACCGCAGCAGAGATTGTCTATAACAGAGCTGATGCCGAACAACCACACATGGGGCTTACCACATGGAAAAAAGCACCTAACGGACGGGTACAAAAGTCGGACACAATTGTAGCCAAGAACTATTTGTCGGATACCGAACTTAATCAACTCAATGGCATAACTACTTCATTCCTTGACTTTGCTGAGACTCGTGCCCAACGCCATATCATTACAACAATGGAAGATTGGCGAAAGCGACTTGCCCAGTTCCTTGCGGCAATGGACTATGAGGCAAACCCTTCGGCAGGAACTGTTTCGCAAGATGAAGCAATAGCAAAGGCTTATGGAGAATATGAGAAATATAAGCTCATCCAAGACCGTTCATATATTTCTGATTTCGACAGATTTAATAATGGTGATGACGATATGCCTCTGCTGCCTTTCGACCTCAATCCAAAAGAAACTTAAATTATCTACCAAGCTGGTAGACTATTTCAGAAACATCAAATTAAGGATTAAAAATGACAACGACAACAAATAACGAACAAAAGAAGCTCAATTTTTCGAGTGAGCGAGAGCAGAGCCAAGCTTGCTTGAACTCTGCCGAGCATGAGAAAAATCAAGGACGAAAAGTCCTTAATGTCCCAAATCTCAGATTTCCTGAGTTTCAGGGGGAGTGGGAGAAGTGTACATTGGAGGATGTTATAAATTTTTCAACTACTCGTGTAAACTCTTCGGAATTGAATAAGGACAACTATGTCTCAACAGAGAATATGTTACAGGATTATCAAGGAATAGTGAAAGCAAAATCTGTTCCAGAAGATGTGAATGTTGTTTCTTTCTCTTGTGGTGATGTTCTTATTTCAAACATTCGTCCTTACCTCAAAAAGGTTTGGAAAGCAACTTTTAATGGTGGTTGTTCTTCTGACGTGTTTGTTCTGAAAGCAAATGACAATATTGAATCTGATTACTTGCATTATGTTATAGCCAATGACAAATTTATAAATTTTGTCATGAGTGGAACTAAAGGTGTAAAGATGCCCCGTGGAGACAAGAAGCAGATGGAGACATACTCTTTGTCTTTACCACAAATTCAAGAACAGCATAAAATTGCGAGACTTCTCTCACTTCTTGATGAGCGCATCGCTACCCAAAACAAAATCATTGACAAGTTGCAGTCCTTAATCAAGGGAATTAATCAGAGTATATTCATGAATAATAATGTCATCAATTATAAACTTGGAGAAGTCTGTGGGATTAGGAGCGGTTATTCAGGAAATCAACTTTTGTCAAAGAAAGGGTTAAAAGTATCTCGTATAGAAACCATTTCTGGGCATAAGGTGAATATGGAACGTGTGGGGTATGTTGCACCTTTTGAATCTTCTGAAAATTACAGGTTGCGAGTTGGAGACATTTTGTTCAGCAATATCAATAGTGTTGAATACATAGGAAATACCGCATTCATAGATAAAGATTATGATCTGTATCATGGAATGAATCTACTCAGATTGACACCTAACAATATGGTGGTTATACCATTCTATTTATACTTGTTGTTGAATACAAATAGAATGCTTAATCGCTTTAAGACAATCTGCAACAAAGCTGTATCACAGGCAAGCATAAACCAGACTGAGTTGGGAAAAACTGTTGTTCAGATTCCTGATATAAATGCTCAGGAACAAATATGTAAGTTCTACCAAACATTATATGACAAATTAGAGTCTGAGAAATACGCAAATTCACTTTTCCAAAAACAAAAGCAGTATCTGCTTCGCCAAATGTTCATATAAACATCTGACGGAGCAAGTATTGCTTCTGCAAAGTTAGGTTTGTTAGAATGTTCTTTTCCACCAATAGTTTGCTATCTATTGCAGATAACGACTGAGCATATTGGAGTTGTTCTGTATATGATGGGCAAAAAAACTTGGCTTTGCCATAATCCTTGAAATATATGTGAGGTATAGCCATACCTGTCTTATAAGGTTCAAAGTTGAATACTTTCAGCAAATAGTAAAGATACTCAAGTTTCGGATTTAGACTTCAAGCCGTTTGAGCATACTCTCTAAGTGCAGCCAATCTCTTGTCATTCTCAATAATTTGGATGGTTAGTTCATCGGAGTCAGCACCAATGAGTTCAGAAACGACGGCTACCACCTCTATTATGATTGCCCATATCTTTTCAACCACCGTCAGTTCGTGTACTCCGAGATACATGTCACCGAACAGTCCTCCTATGGTGTCATAGTCGAGTGTTCTTTTTATTGAGGCGAGTATGTTGTAACGTATCATGACCAATGAAACATGTGCAATATGGGCAGAAAAGTCGCGGGATGAACAATCAGCAAGTCCAAGCAGACGCTTGCTGTCCGAGAAGAACACTTCTATGCTCCAACGCATGGAGTATATCTCGTAGGCACGCATAAAACGGAGGCTCAGATCTGTTGTAAGAAGTACTTTCCACGCTTCCTTTTTGCCTCTCTTGCAAAAGAATAATTTTACGGAACGTTTTCCAAGCACAACTTCAATTTCGGAATAATGGCAATGGTAGCGCCTGCTGTATTTCACTTCCTTCTTAGCCTTAAGTTTGGTGATTATGGCCTTGGC
>ERZ779660.107-NODE-107-length-46226-cov-15.423058_pt1 | contig 46226 bp, 36 predicted proteins | sample MGYA00511906_ERZ779660 | MGnify/ENA primary metagenome ERZ779660 (study PRJEB29588, sample SAMEA2156906) | human gut metagenome | biome: human gut; feature: human-associated habitat; material: faeces | place: Denmark | collected 2008/2010 ... | reverse complement strand
CGAGAGCAACAACCGACGGCTCGTCCACCACAATCTTGTCATCGCTGATGATGATGGTGTTGGCGGTGCCAAGGTCCATTGCTATCTCTTGTACGAATGAAAAAAATCCCATAGTTTTCTTTTAATTGTTGTTATTGACAAGTTAGTGAGCAAACAAGCTCTTGACCCAAGAGTTTGTTTGTGTCTCAACAACTTGTTTTATTTACCGGCAAACCAGTTGTGGATGGCGGTGTCGTAATGACTGCTCACACCGAAGGCACGCTCAGCAAACATCTTGCGGTCAGCAAGGTCGGTAACAGCACCCTTCTTGTTGAGGATGTCGAGCAGCACGCCATACTCGGCCTTGCTCGGAACGATAACCACATCGTTGAAGTTTTTGGCTCCTGCTCGGATGAGCGAGATGCCACCTATATCAATCTTCTCAATAATGTCGGCCTCAGAAGCGCCGCTGGCAACGGTCTGCTCGAAAGGATAGAGGTCAACGATGACGAGGTCTATTTCAGGAATGTCAAACTCCTTCATCTGGTCAATGTCGCCAGCGTTGCCGCGACGGGCGAGGATGCCACCGAAGATTTTCGGGTGCAGGGTCTTCACACGACCACCAAGAATTGAGGGATAAGTGGTCACGCTCTCAACGGCTTGACAATCGTAGCCGAGCGATTCGATAAACTTCTGTGTGCCACCAGTAGAGAGAAATTTCACACCTTCTGCGTTGAGCTTTGCAAGCAGCTCATCGAGACCATCTTTATGGAAGACCGACACAAGAGCGGTCTTGATTTTCTTTGTTCCAGCCATATTTACTTTTAAAATCAATTATCAGGATGCAAAGTTACGAAAATCCAACGACATAACACGTTTTGTTTGAGCAAAATAAATTGATTAATGTCATTTTTCTGAACTTTCGCATTTAAAACTGGGAAAATATCGCAAGCAAGCGTCGCCGAAGGCGGCGACAACGTTGAGAACGGCAATGTTGGTTTGAGATGATAATAGCCTGAAAATTTGCTTGTTATGTGCTTTGCGAAAGTTCAGGAAAAGAATAAATTTACAGTAAAGCAATTTAGTAAAAGAAAGAGTTTCATGGCCCGTTATTGAGCGTCAACAACGTGACCTATGGATAAAAAAAACGAGCTACATTGCTGTAACTCGTCATCTAACATTGTAGCGGGACCCAGGATTGAACTGGGGACCTCATGATTATGAATCATGCGCTCTAACCAGCTGAGCTATCCCGCCATCGTTGTTTTGCGGGTGCAAAGGTAATACAAAATTGTTAAACTCCAAAACTTTTCGGGAAAAAATTTCAGAAAATGTAAAAAAAAACGTATTTTTGCACATGTAAACACCAAACAAGTCATTATTCTCGGCTATTTTGACACATTAACCTCTATACTTGCAGAAATGGAAATGCTACAAATAAACATCGAAAGAGAGCTCAACTCGACATCCACCTCTATCGTGTGGAACATGGTGAGCACACCTGAGGGCATGGCGCGATGGCTCGCCGACACCGTAACACTGGAGGGCGACACGCTGACATTTACCTGGGGAAGCCCCTACGACCACCATGAAATGAGAAAAGCCACGATCATTGAAAAGAAGAAAAACCACTGCATAAGGTTTTCATGGAACGACGAACAGGGCATGGAGACTTTTGTGGAGATAAAAATGGAGAAGAGCCAGCTCACGGGAGAGTATATCTTACGCATCACCGACTTCGCCGATCCCAATGACAAGCAGTGGCTCCTCGACACCTGGGGACACAACTTCAGACAGCTGCGACGCTCAAGCGGACTGTAAACACGAACATGCGCCAAGATGACGGCACACTGTTTTGAAGCACACAATTTCAAACTGACCTTTTGACAAATTGCGGGCTCGCACCCTCATACACCTTATTTTATTATATAAAAAATACAAAAATGACCCTATTGTGATTTTTTTATACTAATTTTGCATGCTGGTAAACCGCATTGTGCGGACAGACAAGCAAAGAACTCTACATGTTTCGGATAAAAAAATTAGACCTCTTCATAGCCAAGCAATTCGGATTGCTTTTCATAGGAACATTCTTCATCTGCCAGTTTGTGCTGATGATGCAGTTTCTGTGGCGATACATTGATGACCTTATTGGAAAAGGACTGACCATGGATGTCATGGCGCAATTTTTTTGGTACATGGGCTTGCAGCTCGTGCCCCAGGCATTGCCGTTGGCCATCTTGCTCTCATCACTCATAACGTTCGGTAACCTCGGAGAGAGCAGTGAGCTGACAGCCATCAAAGCAGCAGGCATTTCATTGCTGCAAGCATCGCGCTCGCTGATCGTGATCTCTGTCTCTATATGCCTCCTGTCGTTCTATTTCCAAAACACCATCGGACCGGCTGCCAACCGCAACCTCATGCAGCTGCTGCTCGCCATGAAGCAGAAGAGCCCAGAACTGGAGATTCCGGAAGGCATTTTCTACGACGGCATACCCAACTGCAACCTCTATGTGCAGAAAAAAGACCTTAACACGGGCAAGCTTTACGGCATCATGATTTACCGCATGACGGGAAGCTACGAGGACCAGGCAATAATTTTGGCCGACTCGGGCATGCTACAGTCGACGGCAGAGAAAAAGCACCTCGTCATGAGCCTGTGGAGCGGCGAATGGTTTGAGAACATGAAATCGCAGGAGCTGGCAGGCAGCGCGGCTGTGCCCTACCGCCGCGAGACGTTCGTGTCGAAAAAGATTGTGCTCGACTTTGACGGCGATTTCAGTGCCGCTGATGCCTCATCGGTGTCTAACGACGCGCGCACAAAGAGTCTGGCACAGATAAGACATGACCTCGACTCGATAAGAAGCGACTATGACAGCATAGGACGAGCATTCTACCAAGACATCATGACCTACAGCTTAAGGTTGCCTCACGCTTCGAAACGCGACTCGCTGAAGGCTGTTGAGCGGGCGGCGTCGGACAAATATAACGTTGACACGCTCATGGCACACATGACCATAAGCGACAGACAACGCATGCTCAACATGGCAAGCTCGGCGGTGCAGCAACGCACGTCAGACCTCGACTTCAAGAGTTATCTCACCGACAGCGGCGACCGTCTGATCCGCCTGCACAAGATCTACGCAATAGACAAATTTCTGCTGGCATTCATCTGCATCGTGTTCTTCTTCATCGGAGCACCTCTGGGAGCCATCATCAGAAAGGGCGGACTGGGTCTGCCTGTACTCATATCGGTGCTCGTGTTCATTCTCTACTATATCCTCGACAACACAGGATACCGAATGGCGCGAGGAGCAATGTGGACAATAACCTTTGGAAAGGGTCTGGCACCTGCCGTTCTCGTGCCTATGGCTGCCTTCTTCACCTATAAGGCCATCAACGACTCGATGGTGTTCAACATTGACGTGTGGCGTAACTTCTTCATGCGTCTGCTCGGACTGCGCATAAAACGCAGCGTCCTGGGCAAGGAGGTTATCATTGACGAGCCAAAATATGCACACGACGTGGAGCAGCTGAAACTGATGACGGAAGACATCACTACCTATGAGGCTCACCACCGTCTGAAACGGGCACCAAACTGGGTCAAGGTGTTCTTCAAGTACAGGCCAGACCACAAGATCGAACGGATAAACGACAGCCTGGAGGAGATAATTGAAGATCTTGCCAACACGAAAGACCGCAAGCTCATTGCTCTTCTCAACTGTTACCCTGTACTCTCGGTGAAGGCTCACACCAGACCGTTCGACCATAAATGGATGAACATCGCGGCGGCAGCCATCGTGCCCTTCGGACTGTTCCTCTACTTCCGCATGTGGCGTTTCCGCCTGCGCCTGTCTCGCGACCTCGGCGCGATCAAAAACACCAACGACGAGATCATTGCAAGAATAAACGCTACGCAACAGCAATAAGCCGTTACGAAAGCTGAAGAAGAAGATTTTGGCGAAAAGATGTTTTTTTGGGAAAAAAGATTTCTGGGAAAAGAAGATTTTTGGAAAAAAGAAGATTTTTGGGAAAAAGAAGAAAAAAGTAGAAATTCATACAGCTATAATATAATAAGGTGGAAAAGCTTACATTGAAGCTGTAACGCCACAACACCTTTAGCTAAAATAAAAATATAAAAAAAGAACAACAATATGGGAGATTTCAAGCTCAGTAGCATCGAAGATGCAATAAAAGATTTTAAGGATGGACACTTCGTGATCGTTGTTGACGACGAAGACCGCGAGAACGAGGGCGACCTCATCATTGCAGCCGAGAAGATCACACCCGAGAAGGTGAACTTCATGCTGAAGAATGCAAGAGGCGTGCTCTGCGCACCTATCACGCTCTCACGCTGCGAAGAGCTGGACCTGCCGCACCAGGTCAGCGACAACACCTCAATGCTCGGAACACCATTCACCGTGACCGTTGACAAGCTCGAAGGATGCACTACAGGCGTGTCTGCTCATGACCGAGCTGCAACAATACTGGCTCTGGCCGACCCAAAGTCGACACCACAGACCTTCGGAAGACCAGGACACATCAATCCGCTCTACGCTCAAGACAACGGCGTGCTGCGTCGCTGCGGACACACAGAAGCAGCCGTAGACCTCTGCCGTCTGGCCGGCCTCTACCCTGCTGGAGCGCTCATGGAGATCATGAACGAGGACGGCACAATGGCACGCATGCCTGAGCTGCAAGAGATGGCCAAGGAGTGGAACATGCGCATCATAACGATCAAAGACCTCATTGCTTACCGACTGAAGAACGAGTCGATCATCGAGGTGGGCGAAGAGGTGGACATGCCTACAGAATATGGACATTTCAAGCTTATACCGTTCCGCCAGCAGAGCAACGGCATGGAGCACATGGCGCTCGTGAAAGGCGAATGGACGCCTGACGAGGAGGTGCTGGTACGCGTCCACTCGTCATGCGCTACGGGCGACATCCTCGGAAGCAAGCGTTGCGACTGTGGCGAACAGCTCCACAAAGCCATGCAGATGATCGAGAAGGAAGGCAAGGGTGTGCTCATATACATGCAGCAAGAAGGTCGTGGTATAGGCCTGATGAACAAGATTGCAGCATACAAGCTTCAGGAAGAGGGCTACGACACGGTAGATGCCAACGTGCATCTCGGATTCCAACCCGACGAGCGCGACTATGGCTGCGGCGCACAAATGCTGCGCAAGCTCGGCGTCCACAAGATGCGCCTGCTTACCAACAACCCCGTGAAGCGCGTGGGCCTGGAGGCTTACGGCCTGGAGATTGTGGAGAACGTGCCCATTGAGATTACGCCAAACAAATATAACGAACGTTACCTCAAGACAAAACGCGACCGCATGGGCCATACGCTCCACCTGAAATAAACAAGACTACAGGCTCGGCAAAGAAAAACACACCTATTATGTATAGGCACACACGGCCTTCAAGATTGTAAAGAAGAAAGATATCAATTCTAAACTTATTTCTTTGACAAAAAAAAAGACATAAAAGAAGACAAAAAAGACAATGCTTTTTACGAACAGGCACAAACAAGCCTTCGTTAAAGCATTGTCTTTTGTCTTTCTTCCATTCCTTAGATTTAAAACAACGATATTCACATAACGACCTATCAGTCTAAAACAGAACAGATTGAAAGACACGAAGAGCGGACAAATATTAAGGAAAGAACAAAAAGCGAAACAGAAGACCATTAAACATCTGTAACAAATTGTCAAAGGAATAGTAAAATTTAAGAATTTAATGACAAAATAATAGACATTTTTTTCGCAGAAATGAACTTTTTTTTTAATTTTGCAGAGAATTAAAATTAATCAGTACAATTATGGCACAACTATCCGACCGTCTAAATCGTCTTGCACCATCACAGACGCTTGCAATGTCGCAGAAAAGCAACGAGATGAAGGCTCAAGGCGTAGATGTTATAAACATGAGTGTGGGCGAGCCCGACTTCAACACACCTGAACCCATCAAAGAGGCAGCAAAGAAAGCCATTGACGATAACTTCTCCCGTTATTCGCCAGTGCCTGGCTATGCTGACCTGCGCAAGGCTATCGTGGCAAAACTGAAAAAAGAGAACAACTTAGACTACACCACCGACGAGGTGCTCGTGTCTAACGGTGCCAAACAGAGCGTTTGTAACACCGTGATGGCTCTTGTTAACGACGGCGAGGAGGTTATCATACCTGCACCCTACTGGGTAAGCTACCCGCAGATGGTGAAGCTTGCCGGCGGCACACCCGTGATCGTGAACGCCGGATTTGAGCAGAACTTCAAGATGACACCCGAGCAGCTTGAAGCAGCTATCACACCGAAGACACGCATGCTCATTCTCTGCTCGCCCAGCAACCCTACAGGCAGCGTCTACTCAAAGGATGAGCTTGAGGCTCTGGCTGAGGTTATAAAGAAACATGAAGGTCTGTATGTGCTCGCCGACGAAATTTACGAGCACATCAACTACATAGGAAAGCACGAAAGCATTGCACAGTTTGAAGGCATGAAGGAGCGCTCTATCATCGTGAACGGTGTGTCTAAAGCTTATGCCATGACAGGCTGGCGCATAGGCTTCATCGCTGCACCACAGTGGATTGTGAAGGGCTGCAACAAGCTGCAAGGACAATACACAAGCGGACCGTGCTCGGTAAGCCAGAAAGCGGCAGAGGCAGCATACACCCTGCCACAAGACTGCGTAGAGACCATGCGCCAGGCGTTTGAGCGCCGTCGTGACCTTATCGTAAGTCTTGCTAAAGAGATACCGGGACTGGAGGTCAACAAACCTGAAGGTGCCTTCTATCTCTTCCCCAAATGCAGCAGTTTCTTCGGAAAGACTGACGGACAGAGAACCATCAACAACTCAACCGACTTTGCAATGTACCTGCTTGAGGTAGGACACGTTGCAACAGTGGGCGGCGATGCCTTCGGTGATCCCGACTGCTTCCGCATGAGCTACGCCACAAGCGATGACAACATTAAAGAGGCAATGAGCAGAATAAAGAATGCTCTGAGCCTGCTTAAATAAGAATCGAAACGCGCTTTAAGCCTGTCAAAATAAAAAAATGACAGGCTTTTAGTCCGTTGAAATAAAAATTATGTTAAAGCATGGGCTAAAAGATTGTTATTCGGCTTTATTTGCTAACTTTGCACAAAGTAAGAAAGCAAAGCCGGCAATAACAGCGCCTAACATGCACTAACAACAGAAAAATATATTATTAACCAATAATAACTTTTTAAAATTCTAAAAAATTATGGCAACTACACAAGCTAAAGCGAATCCCAAGAAGAAATCGGGATTCCAGGGAGTTAGAGATGCAATTTGGATCATCATTGCATGTTTCATCCTCGCAGTATGTTTCTTCAAGTTCGTGCTCGGTAACCCCGACAACTTCGTTGGTGGAGACCCCGCAAATGCAGTTAAGGACGGAAGCCTTCTCGGTACAGTGTACAAAGGCGGTATTGTCGTTCCTGTGATCATCACTCTGCTTTTCACCGTTATCGCGCTGTCTATCGAGCGTTTCTTCGCTCTCCGCACCGCTTTCGGTAAGAGCTCACTGACAAAGTTTGTCATCAACGTTAAGCAGGCTATCAACGCCGGCGATATGGCAAAGGCACAGCAGATCTGCGACAAGCAGCAGGGTTGTGTTGCTAACGTAGTAGGCGCCTCTATCGCTGCTTACAAGGAGATGGAGACTCTTCCTAACCTGAAGCGTGCACAGAAGGTAGCCAAGATCCAGCAGGCTCATGAGGAGGCTACTCAGCTCGAGATGCCTACTCTGCAGATGAACATGCCTATCATCGCTACTATCGTTACCCTCGGTACTCTGACCGCTCTTTTCGGTACTGTAGTAGGTATGATCCGTTCATTCGCCGCTCTGGCTTCTGGTGGTGGTGGTGACTCACTCCAGCTGTCTGAAGGTATTTCTGAGGCCCTTGTAAATACCGCTTCTGGTATTTTGACATCTTGGGTCGCAGTAGTCGCTTACAACTACTATTCAAACAAGATCGACAAGCTGACATACGCTCTCGATGAAGTAGGTTACACTATTGCTCAGACATACGAAGCAAACCACGCAGACGAAGCTTAATTTTACTAACCCTTTAAAACATTTATCATTATGGGTAAAGTAAAAGTTAAGAAAGCGGACGTCTGGATTGACATGACTCCTATGTCGGACGTGATGGTCCTCCTGCTCACCTTCTTCATGTTGACATCAACATTCGTGAAGAACGAGGCAGTGAAGGTCGTTACTCCAGGCTCGGTATCTGAGATTAAGGTACCGGAGACAAATGTCTTGACAGTGCTCTGCGATAAGGAAGGCCGTATCTTTGTGGGAATGGACAATCCCCGCAAGATGGGCGAGCTCGTTCAGGGCATGGCTGACCAGTATGGAATACAGCTCAACGGAAAGCAGTTTGAAACTGCACAGGGGGCTGCTTCCATCGGTGTTGACATGCAGGATTTGAGTTCTGCGCTCAATCTGGGCGACAAGTTAAATGAGTTCCAGGCTGCTAAGGGTATCCCCACTGACAGCACACAGACAGGCTCAAAGATGAGCCAGTTCCAGGACTGGGTTAAAATGGCACGCGAGAACAACGGTTCAGACATGAAACTTGCCATCAAGGCTGATGCCGGTACACCGTACAAGGTCATCAAGAAGATGATGTCTGAGCTTCAGGATATGAACGAGAACCGTTACTACCTGATAACATCGCTTAAATCAAATTCGGAGGATTAAGACATGGCTAAGAAAAAAGCAAGCAGACAGAAAAAGATGAACACCCGCGTGGACTTCACGCCTATGGTGGACATGATGATGCTTCTTATCACGTTCTTCATGCTCTGTACATCACTGGCTAAGCCCCAGACGATGAATTTGACTATGCCAAGTAACGATAAGAACATCTCTGACGAGGACCGCAATGCGGCCAAAGCTTCTCAAACTGTTACCATCTATGTTTGTGGAAACAACAAGATCTACCATGTAGACGGTATCCCCAACTACGCTGATCCCAACTGTCTGAAAGAGACAACATGGGGTAAGAACGGCATTCGTGACGTACTCATCAAGCACGTAACAGAGGACGGCTCTACACCTGTTGCCGACATCATGGCTGCAAAGATCAAGCTTGACCAGAAGAAGCTCGCCAACCCGGCAGCTTATCCTGACAGCGTTTACGACGCTGCATTGTCAAAGATCAAGAAGGGTGAACTTGAAGGTGGCAAGGTGCCCACGATGACTATCATCATCAAGTGTACCGACGAAGCTTCTTACAAGAACATGGTTGACGCTTTGGACGAAATGACTATCTGCAGTATTGGTACATACGTCATTGACAAGATTAATCCGCAGGATGCAGAGCTTCTTGCAAAGCGCGGCATTAAGTAATCAATGACTAATAATTAAAGAAAGGACAAACAAATGGCAAAATTAGATTTGGTATCCAATGAATGGACTGACCTCGTGTTCGAAGGCAGAAACCAGGCATACGGCGCATACAAACTGCGCAAGGGTACTACTAAGCGTAATATCTGGTCCATCGTTATCGTATTCCTTGCTGCAGTACTCCTCTTCCTCGGTCTCCAACTTCAGAAAATGGCGCAGGCCAACAAGACAGTTGAGAACACTCAGGCTGTTCAGTTGGCTTCACTCCAGGAGAAGAAGAAAGAAGCTAAGGTAGAGAAGAAGGAAGTCATCAAGACCGAGCCTGAAAAGGTTGTTGAGCAAGTGAAGTCTTCAGTGAAGTTTACCGCTCCTGTCATCAAGAAAGACGAAGAGGTAAAAGCGGAGGATGAGATCCAGCTCGAAGAGGTTGAGAAGAGCACCAAGGCCGTAGGTGCCTTCAACGTTCAAGGTAACGATGAGGTAGGTGGCGCAGTGCTCAAAGCTAAGGAAGAAATCAAGGCTCCGGAGCCCCCGAAGCATGTTGAGGAAGAGAAAGTGTTCGACGTGGTTGAGCAGATGCCTTCATTCCCTGGAGGTAACTCAGCTCTCATGAAGTTCCTCAACGAGAACATCCACTATCCGGTGGTAGCACAGGAGAACGGTGTTCAGGGCCGCGTAGTTATTTCTTTCGTGGTAGAGCGCGATGGTCACATCACCGATGTACAGGTTGCACGTTCAGTTGACCCCTCTCTCGACAAGGAAGCACAGCGTGTGGTTAAGAGCATGCCGAAGTGGATCCCTGGTAAGCAGAATGGTTCAGCAGTGCGCGTTAAGTACAACGTACCTGTGTCATTCAGACTTCAGTAATCTTTAAACAGTAAAAAGTTTACGATTTTGATGAAACGAATATCTTACGTTTTGGTAGGATTAGCACTGTCTGCCTGTCTTTTCGTTTCCTGCGGTGAGCAGAAGCGAAAGGACGGCAGAACAGATACAAACTCGTCAGGGGCGATCAGTTTCGCCTCTGACGAGAGTTTTAGTCCTATAGTAGACGAACTGAAATCGGTGTTTGAGATGTCATGTCCCAACGCCAAAGTAACCCCAATCTACACGAGCGAGGTTGACGGAGTGAACATGCTCCTCAAGAACAAGGTGATGTTAACAATCACTGCTCGTAAATTCACACAGAAGGAGTATGACTACCTTAAAGGCACAGATCAGCTCCCTGAGGCCGTGCCCCTCGCATACGACGGAATGGCCTTGATATGCAACAACAAGAATCTTGACTCATGCATCACAGTGAACGATGTTAAGCGCATTCTCTCAGGCAAAGTGACCAAATGGAGCGATGTGAACAAAGGTTCAAAGCTCGGCGACATTTGGGTTTGTTTCGACAACAAGAAATCAAGCGCAGTCAGCTTCTGTGTCGACTCTATCCTTGGCGGCAAGACGATAGACAATCCGAACATTTTTGCCGCGAAAAACTCAAAAGATGTCATCGAATATGTGGCACGCACGCCCAACGCAATTGGCATCATCGGTAGCAATTGGCTCAACGACAAGCGCGATTCTACCAACACAACATGGAACAAAAGCATCACAGTGATGTCGGTAAGCAAGCTGGATAAAGCCACACCCATGAACTCATGGAAACCTTACCAGGCATGGCTGCTCAACGGACGATATCCGTTCGTGAGAACAATATACGCTCTTCTTAATGACCCAAAACGTGGTCTTCCTTGGGGATTTGCCCATTTCATTGAATCGCCACGAGGTCAGCTTATAATCTTTAAGTCGGGATTGCTGCCCACAAGAGGTGAGATAGCCATTCGTGACGTAAACGTTAACAATAAGCCAAGATAAGAATAGCTTGAAACAAGAACGTTTGTAGCTATATCTGCTAAAACAGCACAAGCCAACTGAGCGAGAAGCTAAAACAGCGAGAAGGTAAAACAACGAATATTGATTTTTGTTACGCAACATAAGACGAAACCGCCTTATGTTGCTTAACAAAATCAAACAAAAGCAATATAACTATAAAAAAAGCTGACAAAAAGGCTAAAGACATGCTCGTTATGTAACTTTTATCGTAATTTTACGTCGAAATAGAAAACAAGCATAGTGAGTGTAAACCCAATGTGAAACATAAAAACAATCTTGAATATGAAAACTTTGAAATATTTCTTCGTAGGCGCTCTGCTGCTGAGCATGCAGATGCCCGCAATGGCACAGGACGTTAATACAGACGTAGCTGCCATCACTAAAGTAGTGGTTGATGCCAAAGGCGATGTTGCAACAACAAAGTCGCAGGTTAAGGATTTCGTAAAGGCACACAAGAAAGATGCTGAAGCATTGGCAGGTCTGGGTCGTGCCTTCATGAACGCCAAGAACCTGGAACAGGCTAAAGTGTACGCTGAGATGGCTATCAAGGCTAACAAGAACAGCGCATCGGGTTACATTCTCCACGGTGACATCTCAGTAATAGAAGAGAACGCTGGTGATGCTGCCATGTGGTATGAGACAGCAACAATGAACGATCCGAAGAACCCTGCTTCGTATGTTAAGTATGCCCGCATCTACCAGAAGGTTGATCCCGATGGAGCAGTGGCAATGCTGAAGAAGCTGGGCGAGGTTGATCCTTCATATCCTGTTGACGCAGCTGCAGGTTACATGTTCTCACAGAACGACCGTCTGAAGACAGCTCTCGAGTATTTCGACAAGGTTAAGGACGTTACAGCGATGGACGATTACATTCTCTTCGACTATGCTACAACTGCATACGTTCTTGAGCAGTATGACAAGGCCATTGACCTCGCGGCAAAAGGCATTGGCAAGTATCCCAAGTATAACTCGTTCAACCGTATCGGTCTCTACGCTGCCGACAAGAAGAAGGATTATGCTACAGCCGTAGCTTATGGCGAGAAGCTGTTCAGCACACCCGACACCGTTAAGTTCACAGCCAACGATTACATCTTTTATGGTGACGCTCTCACAAACGTTGGCCGTTTCGACGATGCAGTAGCTGCTTACAACAAGCTTCCTGAGGTTGATCCTGAGAACAAGGATGTTAAGAAATATATCGCTGACACATATACCAAGGCCAAGCGCTTCACCGATGCTATAGCCGCTATGGAAGCATACATCGCAGCAAAGGGTGAAGGAGTTACATACAAAGAGTATGATGCGCTGGCAGACATCTACATCGACGAGGCTTCTGTTGAGGGAGCAGCTAACGATGCTAAGGTTAAAGCCTTTGAGAACGCCGACAAGGTATATGCCCAGATTGAGGAGAAGTTTGACTATGCCGCAGCTTACGCTGTGTGGAAGCGTGCGCTCATGAACTATCAGATCAACCCCGACGTAAAGGTTGGCCGCGCTCTTCCCTTCTACAAGAAATATATCGACATCGTGTCGGCCAAGGCAGAAAAGACAGCATCTGAGACCAGCAAGCTCGCAACAGCTTACACATATCTCGCCGTTCACTATATCCAGAACGACAAGAAAGAGGAAGCTAAAGAGTGGGCAACAAAACTGTTGGAGATCAAGCCCGATGATCCCAACGGTCTGCAGATCATGAGCATCAAATAATGATAATTAGAAAAAAAGCATAAAAACATAAAGGATTGCAATGATGAGATTTATTCTCCATTGCAATCTTTTTTTTATGCCTATAAAAGATTTCTTTTGGCAAAAGAGGACTTTTTTGTTTATTCTATGTTAATACAGAACACTTTTGTGGCAAAAAAGTCTATTATTATTCAGATAATGCGTAACTTTGCAGCATATAAGATTTGAATAATATTGATGATGAACATTCTCAGCCGCGCAGATGCCAACCTGATGGTGTGGCTAAACGGCTTTCACAATTCCTTTTTTGACGGTTTTATGTATCTCACCTCAGAGAAATGGGTGTGGGTTCCTGTTTACATGGCAATATTTTTTGTCATCTTGCACAAGTATGGGCTTAAACGTCAGACAGCCATTATTGTGCTTATGTTTGCCATAACCATCACGCTTGCAGACACGACCTGTGCGGCTTATCTGCGTCCAATCTTCTGTCGTCCGCGTCCCTGTCATCCAGACAGCCCCATCGCAGCGCTCATCCATACCGTGAACGGCTATCACAGCGGCCATTACGGCATGCCGTCATGCCATTCGGCCAACTCGTTTGCGTTAGCAGCATTGGTTACTCTGCTCTTCCGCAGTCGTCGCCTCACGGCTTTCATATATATCTGGGCAGTTATTCACACCTACAGCCGAATTTATCTCGGTGTCCACTACCCTGGCGACATACTGATAGGCGGCATCGTTGGAACATTTTACGCAGTGCTGCTCTACAGAGCCTACCTACATGTCATAGCACACGAAACGTTTCTCCATAGCAACAAAGCTCATGAGATGCCAATCAAATCGTGTTATGCGAACATCGTCTTAGCCACTGGAGGCACAATCTTCACGCTTCTGTTAATCGTTGCAGCAACAGGGTGCTACAATGCTGTTCTCATATTTATTTAGCAAATTTCAAATAGCCGTTAAAGAATAATTAAAGAGATGTTACGCGCCTCAGAGCTTAACGTCTATTAACGTTATTTAAATTTGCTGCTTCGCAAACAATAAAAACAAGCAAACAGATGGCAGAAAGCGAGAAATTTTATACTTTTGCAGAAATTCTCCACTATTATGGTCTATAAATACGATTTTCTAATTATCGGTGCCGGAGTAGCCGGCATGAGCTACGCCCTGAAGATAGCAAGGGCGCATAAGGGTAAAATTTGTCTCGTCTGCAAGACAACTCTCGACGAGGCCAACACCAAGTTTGCGCAAGGCGGCGTAGCAAGCGTCACCAACCTTGAGGTAGACAATTTCGAGAAGCACATCGAGGACACGATGATTGCCGGCGACTACATCAGCAACCCTGCCGCTGTTGAGATGGTTGTGCGTAACGCTCCTGAGCAGATAAAAGAGCTTGTCAACTGGGGCGTTAACTTTGACCGCAAGGACGACGGCAAGTTTGACCTCCACCGTGAGGGTGGACACTCTGAGTTCCGCATCCTTCACCACGCCGATGACACGGGTGCAGAGATACAGCGAGGGCTGATGGAAGCCGTGCGCAACCACCCCGACATCGAGGTTAAGGAGAACCATTTCGCAGTGGAGATTATCACACAACACCACCTTGGCATTGAGGTGACACGTCGCACCCCCGACATTGAGTGTTATGGAGCCTATGTGCTCAACCCCGAAACAGAGAAGGTAGATACCTATCTGAGCAAAGTAACACTCATGTGCACCGGTGGCTGCGGAGCCGTTTACCAGACAACCACAAACCCCGTCATAGCAACGGGCGATGGTGAAGCCATGGTTTATCGTGCCAAGGGCGAGGTTAAAGACATGGAGTTTGTGCAGTTTCACCCCACCTCACTCTATCATCCCGGCGAGACCCACCCCGCCTACCTCATCACCGAGGCCATGCGCGGTTATGGCGGCATCCTGCGCCTTCCCAACGGTGAGTCGTTCATGGAGAAATATGACAAGCGCCTGTCGCTCGCACCACGCGACATCGTGGCCCGCGCCATTGACAAGGAGATGAAGATTCATGGCATCGACCATGTGTGCTTGGATGTCACACACAAAGACCCAGAAGAGACCAAGCACCATTTCCCCAACATCTACCACAAGTGTCTGTCGTTAGGCATCGACATAACAAAAGAGTATATCCCCGTTCGCCCTGCAGCCCACTACATGTGCGGTGGCATCAAGGTTGACCTTAACGGCGAGTCGTCTATCCATCGTCTCTACGCCATCGGCGAATGCTCATGCACAGGCTTGCATGGCGGCAACCGTCTGGCCAGCAACTCGCTCATCGAGGCCGTTGTCTACGCCGATGCGGCAGCAAAGCACAGCTTGAAAGTGGTCGACAATTACGATTTCAACACCGCTGTGCCCGAATGGAACGACGAGGGAACATTGACCAACGAGGAGCGCGTGCTCATAACACAGAGCGTAAAAGAGGTTGGCGAGTGCATGAGCAATTATGTGGGCATCGTGCGCAGCGACCTCCGTCTGAAGCGCGCATGGGACCGTCTCGACCTTCTCTACGAAGAGACCGAAGACCTGTTCAAGCATGTTAAGGCAAGCCGCGACATCTGCGAGCTTCGCAACATGATAAACGTCGGTTATCTCATCACCCGTCAGGCTATCGAGCGCAAGGAATGTCGCGGTCTTCATTACACCATCGACTATCCTGTCCACGCCTACGACAAGAAAGACTAATGCTTACAACAAGAAAGACTAATTCTTGCCACAAGCAAGACTAATTCTAACCACAAGCAATAAGCAAGCATTGCCTTAATGCGATAAAAGACAAAAGGCTGTCTGGAAACAAACCATTCCAGACAGCCCTTTTTTATTATAATGGCTATTAGCCACCATAACCATGGCACTTACAAGCCGTAACCATGGCACTTACAAACCGTAACCATGGCATTTACGAACCATAAGTTACTTCACCCTAACCGGTCGCACAGACATGCCGTTTGTACGCCACTCTGTGTCCACTTCGGCTTTCTTCTGAACAAACGAGAGGATATAAGCTGATGCGGAATATTCTTTGCTTAATTCAGATGTCCAATACCATGCCTGTTCTCCAACGCTTATAACCTCATTCACATCCTTCTGACTGCTATCCAAGCCTGTATAATGTTCTCCTGCGGCAGGTAAGAACAAGCTCTTTCCGTTAGGTCCTGTAACAGCAAAGCCATTGGCACCATTATATTTCATCCATGTCCAGGTACACTCCCTCACAAGTTCGTCTGCCTGGTCTTTTGTAGGAATGGCCCACTGATGTCCCCATTTCACCCAAGCCACATCTCTATTTGAGCAACGAATGGAGGTCTTTCCACCTTCATTGTAGTATGTCGTGAAGTCTTCAAAGTCGGCACCATTCTTTAAATCGAAATAATTGAAATTAGAATATTCCTTCTTTGTTTTGGTCTCACCCCAAGCATAATAGTCTCCACATTGCTCGGCACTCGTAGCACCGACATTCCAGCCAGCCCATATTGTGCCACTTGACAGGCCAAGGTCCACCGCTTGCTCATTACAGATCTCTGGCAACGCTTGCTGCTGTTGTTCTGCTGTCTCAGAAGAATTGGTCTGCTCAACGCTCTGTTCCGACTCTACATTGTTGTACGTCGAACTACTGTTTCCCTTAAACATCCACCACGCCGCAAGAGCCACTACTGCCACCACGCCCATGATAACAAAGTTTTTTATGCGTTGCCTTTTCCATTTCCTTCCAGTGGCATCAACACCCGTTTCGTTTTCCACAATTTCAGCTAACGCAGCGACGTCTCCTTTCAGATAATAGCTATCGCCTTCATTAAACTCAGCGCCAGAAACAGCATCAACATAGACCTCGTTTTCTCGCTCAGCTATGAGAGAACACATGAAACGTTCATCAAGCGAAATGTCTCCGCCGACATTGTTCTTAGCCACAGACAGGCGCAAAGCATTTATGCGCTCCAAAACAGAACCAAAGCGTTGTTTAGAAGAAAAGAAAGAGCGACAATCGTACGTGTTCGATTCTACAACAGAGATTTTTGACGGTGTGAAGGTAAAGAACCACGACTTGCCTTGTGCTTTCCCGACACCATTTAGGATAATTTTCACACATGTTGTGTCAGGCGTCAAATAGACAATTCCTTCACTCAGGTTTTGAGAGACATCCTTTTTTCTTTTAAAAGAAGAGGATGAAGACGACGAAGAGCAAGAAGAGGATGAAGACGTTTTTGTTGAAGACGAAGCCTTAGAAGCCCCCGAATACTTATAAGCAGAGCCAAATGGCAGAGCCTTAACAAACGAAGCGACATCGGGTGTGCGCTGCTTGACGATAGGGGCCATTGCCCCGATAATGGCAGCTATTGTGGCCTTTGAAACGCCATATCTTTGAAGCAAATCGACAGGCAGACCATCGTTAAGCACCATTGAAGCCTCAGGTGGTCGCTCGCCTGTCAACATCTTGAAGAGCGTGCCGCCAAGCGCATACACATCCATCGTCACGGGGAACCCATGCCCGTCATGATAGTTGGCCTGTTCCACAGGCGCATAACCTGGCGTGCCACTTCCAACCTTTGTGCTCGACTCAGGCTCTCCTTTTTCATTATATTGTTTAGACAAACCAAAATCGATAAGCACCGGACTGCCATCGTTCTTAAGCATCACATTTGCCGGTTTGAGGTCCAGGTGCAGCATCTTCTGGCTGTGCATGTATTGAAGACCTTCAGCAATGCCAGCCAGACACTTCAGCGCCGAAGCCTCATCCATGCGCCCATGGTTGCAGATGAAGCTGTCAAGGCTGCCACCAGCCACAAACTCCATGACATAATAGACCGTGTTGTTTTGTTCAAACGCCTCAAGCACATGAATGATGTGCGGATGGTTTATTGACGCAAGATTTTCAGCCTCACGCATAAACTTGCGGCGATATTCAGAAAACATGCCGTCGCTGGAGCTACAGGTCACCTCGCTACCGTTACGTCCGTTAATGTCGTGCATATAAAACTCCTTCACACACACGCGCAACATGCCGTTCATCGGCCCTGCCCCATCGCTCACCACAGCAAGATAAGTGATGCCGAAGGTGCCGCTGCCCAGCATTCGTTCTATACGATAAGAATAAGTTTGGCCACGCAACACGGTGCCGTTTGAGAGTTCTGCCATAATAAAAATGCCTTATGTTTGTTTTTAATGATGTTTGGAAAAACCTTTAATCACTTTATTCCCCAAAACTGTTTCATCACAATAAGAAACACTTGACTGTTATATAAACTTCCAAGATCAATGCTCCATTTTTCTGGTGCCGCCTTAAATAATGCTCCTTCTTCTTTTTGAGGAATCAACAACAGACAGCCATCAGAGAAACTATATGAGATTTTTCCAGACACATAGTGGTCTTTGCTTCGTATAAACTCACGATTAACCTGAATTTCGGAGCCTGTTTCGCTATAAAACGAGCAGTAGCCCTTCTCTTTAAGTTCAGCGTTAAGGCGGTCTATTGCTATCGAATTCCATTCTTCTTGTATGACGCTCAATGCATAAGCCACATGGTTATACCTATCAGGATTCTCTGTCGCGCTATGGTAACTGTCACTTTCGTTAAACAAAGTTTTAAAATCTTCACCAATAATCTTAATCTTCACATCAGTTCCCTGATATTTTTGAAGGCCATAATACGACGAATATTGGCGCACACGTTTCACCAACATGCCCTTCATTTTGCTAAACTCGACCTTTTCCTCTATCTTTACCTTTCCGCTATGAGATACGGTTTGCCACAAGAAGCCATCTTTGTAAACAAGAATTTGAGTGTGTAAGATATGAGTAAGCCAATACCCAAATGCAGGAATCAAGAAGTAAAAAATGCCAATAATTGGTATTAGAAGCCAAAACAGCCAATACCATTTAAACCGATCGCCTCGCTGATTGTAGCCCACAACAAAATCGCCCAATCCTGCATCAGGGACGAGGTCGACATCAGGATTTATTATATAACGCGCCTCATTTTCGCTCACATTTACTTTCTCACTCATATCATTCTTTTTTTCTTCATTAATAATTATTTCATTAACTCATCCGTTCTTATGTTAAGATGCTTTTTCACAACCCATCCATTCTATTTGTCACCAAACTTAATCGTCTGCGAAACCAATAAGAAGCTTCACACCAATGTAAAGCAAATAAATGGGTGCGAGGATAGCTCCGACACGGATATGCGTTCCACCGTTGCCAGAAAAGAATTCGAGCAGCATCCAAATAACAACAGGAATCATCAGGAAGCAAAACAATGCTGCCCACAAGCGCCATGTCTTCTTCCACATGCGAGCCAAGAAACCTTGTCCGCCGCCATTCTTAGATATATCCTTTGGTTTCACCTTTCGCGGCCGTCCCTTACTGTCATAATAGGTTCCGTTTTCTGAAATCTTGTCATCCACAAACTCACCCTTAAAACTCTCACCGTTAGGCATCGTCAGCGTGCCCTGACCGTGGCGTTCGCCATTTCGGAACGTGCCCGTATAAACACGCTTGTCGGGATACATCATCTTTCCTTCGCCATTTGGACCATACGAATTCCATTCGCCATCATAGACCTGACCATTTTTCCACTTTATCGTGCCACGCTTTGTTGGTTTTCCATTAATCCAAAAGCCATCCCACACCGTCCCGTCGGGCGAAATGCACATACCCTTTCCGTCTGGATTGCCGTCACTCATCTGTCCGCGGTAGCGATGTTCTCCGAAATACACAAATCCATCGGCATCAGGCTTTAAATCATTGGTTGAATTACTTGGCTCTTCGTCATTGGCTGTAGCGCTTGGCTCTTCGTAATATGCCTTTGAGCCACCGTTTGCCCCGTTTGCCACCTTCGGGTCATCATCAACCACAGAAGCCTCCACTGTGTCAGCATCGTCTTTCATTGCACAACACAACACGTTGTTTATGCGGAACGCTTCAAACAAGGCATCAGAGCGCATCAAAGCGTTCATGTCGATGCCCGACGATTCGTTTTCCATCACGATGCGAACGGTCACCCCTGTGTCGATTTTTCCCAACTGCCCACGAATTTTCACAGAGGCAATAAAGAACCCCAGATTGTCGCGTTCCGTTATGGTGTACTCATATTTTCTTGTAGAGAAGCAAGTTCCTATTCCAATGTCCATTTTTTTAGAGCATTAATTGGTTATTATTTTAAAGCAATGTATCACATGACAAAAGTACAAAAAAAAGCCAAACGAAAACAATATTTATAGAAGAAAAAAACAAGAATGATTTGAAATATTATGATTAAACAAAAACAAGCGTATGAAAAGACTCCATACGCTTGCTTATTTTTATTTTTCCTTTTCCGCTCAATTAAAGTGAAAAGAAACAAACTTTAAACCTTCTTATCTATCCTTCTTCATCCTCAGCTCATAGAGGTCGTTGCGGCGGTCGCGCAGGTTGCGCACACTGCCGTAGGTGTGAAGCTCATTAAGGAGCGTCAGGTCACAGTCGGCAACGAGGATCTGCTCTGTGCCTGGTGTAGCCATGGCACGCTTGCCGTCGGTGGGGAAAGCGAAGTCGCAGGGTGTGAACACAGCCGACTGCGCATACTGGATGTCCATGTTGTGAACGCGCGGCAGGTTACCCACACTTCCCGCGATGGCCACATAACACTCATTCTCCACAGCTCTTGCCTGAGCACACACCTTCACACGGGCATAAGCGTTCTGCGTGTCGGTGTTGAAGGGCACAAACAAGATCTGCATGCCGTCCTCAGCCATGATGCGCGACAGCTCGGGGAACTCTACATCATAACAGATGAGGATGCCAATCTTTCCACAGTCGGTGTCGAAAGTCTGCACACGGTTGCCTTGGCTCAAGCCCCAGCTCTTCTGCTCGTCGGGTGTGACATGAATTTTCTCGTACATGTCGTAAGAGCCATCGCGACGACAGAGGAATCCAACGTTGTACAGTCCGCCATCTTCCTTCACATAAGGCATGGAGCCTGTTATGATGTTGATGTTGTAGCTGATTGCCAGCTCCACAAAACGGTCACGGATCTGCTCGGTATATTGCGCCAATCCGCGGATTGACTGTGCCTCACCCATGTCGTTAAACTTGGCCATGAGGGGCGCGTTGAAATATTCGGGGAAGAGCACAAAGTCGCTCTTATAGTCGCTCACAGAGTCGACAAAAAACTCCACCTGTTCAAACAGGTCGTCCACGTCCTTATAAGGACGCATCTGCCATTGCACCAGACCCACTCTCACCGTTGGGCGTTTCTCCACATACGAGTCGGTTTGCGGCTGATAGTAGATGTTATCCCACTGCAACAACGTTGCGCAGTGTTTCGACTCCTCGTCGTTAGGCAGATAGTTGCGTATCACGCGGCGCACATGAAAATCGTTCGACAGCTGGAACGTGAGCACCGGGTCATAAATCTCGCGTGAGCGCACCTTCTCAATATACTCTTTCGGGCGCATGGTGTCGGCATACTTATGATAGTTAGGTATGCGACCTCCAAACATAATGGCCTTGAGGTTAAGCTTCTCGCACAGCTCCTTGCGATATTCATACATGCGTCGTCCCAGTCGCAGACCGCGGTAGTCGGGGTGAATGAACACCTCGATGCCGTACAATATGTTGCCGTTAGGATTATGCGTGTTAAACGTCTCGTTGCCTGTCACCTTGGCGTAGGTATGATCACCCTTCACCATGTTATAGTCGACGATGATGCTGAGGGCACAGCCCACAATTTTGTCGTCCACCACAATGACCACCTGTCCCTCGGGGAAGATGGTTATAAGCTTCTTGATCTGGGCATGAGTCCAGAACACATCATGGTCTGCATAAATTCGTTTGAACGAACCTGCCAGCTGATCGTAGTCCTCCATCCGGAGGTTGCGCAGCTCTACCTTGTTTATTTTAAGATTAGATTCCATAAAACAAATAAACGTTTGTTATCTTACACTATTATTCTTATCCTTTCTGCAAAAGTAAGAAAATTATATGTAGAAAACGCGACATTTTATATAAAAATGTGCCGAATGCCAGCAAAAACAAAAAAAATTAAGTAAATTTGCAATGAATAAAAAACCAAACGGTGACTATGAAGAAAATCCATTACATAATCCTGTTGCTGCTCATGCCGCTCGCCCTGGGAGCGCAGAGCATATCCCCCACCTGCCGCACCTGCGGCAAGAAAATCGCGCTCTGCCCCTACAAGGGCAAGCATCCGACCAAGCAAAGTCAGTCACGGCAGCAGCACAGCAGCAAGCCGTCCAGACGTCCTTCTACCCCACACAGCAACTATGGCTCAACCCACCAGAGACCTTCCAGCCAGCAGCCACAGGTGGAGTCGCGGCTATATGTCACCAACAAGCGGTTTGAAGACGGCACCGACCGAGCTGGATATTATACAGGATATGTGAAGGACGGTATGCGCCAAGGTGAAGGCACCATCAAGTTTGACAACGGTACGGTTGCTGTTGGCAACTGGGAGCACGACAGGATGAACGGGAAAGGCACAACCACTGCATCAAACGGTCAAAAGTATGAAGGTGAATTCAAGGATAGCAATTTCGACGGATTCGGCACACTGACATACGAAAAAGGCGGCAAATACATCGGGACATGGAAAGATGACAAGAAAGACGGCTACGGCATTGAAGTGTTTCCGGACGAATCGGAGCTGAGAAGCACATTCAAGGATGGCTACGCTGACGGCTTCTATATGTATGTGCAGAAAGGCGGAGGATACCGCATCGGCAAATTTGAAGGCGATAAACTTGAAGGCCATAGTTTATATTTCGGTGATGACGGCAAACCGATGTACGCCCTTTTTAAAGATGACAAGTGTGTTGAAACCACTGATCTCACCGCCACATCCCGTCCCGGCACCTACTCTTACAAACACACCTACGACAACGGCACCTATGTCGAGGGAAACATAACGAACGGAAAGGGGCTTTGCAAATTTCCAAACGGTGACGTTTACGAGGGAGAATGGAAGGACAGTAAACATCACGGCTTCGGCATATACCGATTTAATAATGGCGACATTTATATCGGCCAATGGAATGAGGGGAAAAAGGACGGCACCGGCATTTACTTCCACAAGAGCAACAAAAACGCTTATGCGGGAAATTGGCGTGACGGCAAGAGATGCTATAACGGCACTTATCTTTGGTACGAGAGCGGCAACGCTTACATCGGCCAATGGAGCGACGACAAAATGAGCGGCTTCGGAACAATGTATCACAGGAACAGCAAATGCTCGCGCGGCAGATGGGCTAACGACAAACTCGTTGAAAAGCTGTAAGCCATTTTTGAACAAACAGGCGAAGTAAGAATTCATCAAAACACGAGAACCACTTATGAGCAACAAGATAACATCAGCCATCGCCCCGGGCACCGTCCTGCACGGCGAGGCTTACGACTACAAGATAATAAAGGCACTCGGCCAGGGCTCCTTCGGCATAACCTACCAGGCAAAGGTGGAGATGAAGGGCGCGCTCGGCACACTCGACAGCAACATGTATGTTGCGGTAAAGGAGTTTTTCATGAAAGAGGTGAACGGACGCTCTGGCGACACCGTGACAAGCGGCAGCACGTCGAAGGGCGGACTGTTCAGCTATTACCGCGAGAAGTTCGAGCGCGAGGCACGCAACCTCGGCACGCTGAAGCATCCCAACATCGTGCGTGTACTGGAGATGTTCATTGCCAACGGCACGGCCTACTACGCCATGGAATTCATCAACGGCATGAGCCTTGACGACACGATAGCCCAATCTCCCCTGGGCCGTCTCTCCACAGAACAGGCCATCGGGCTGACCCGGCAAATAGGTGCTGCCATAAGTTTCATGCACAGCCGCAAGATGCTGCACCTCGATGTGAAACCGGCCAACGTGATGGTGAGAGCCGACGGCAAGGCCGTGCTCATCGATTTCGGCCTCTCCAAACAGTATGACGAGAGCGGACAGCCAGAGTCGAGCACCACCGTCGGCGGCGGCACACCGGGCTACGCCCCTCTCGAGCAGGCGAGCTACCGCGACGGCCACGGTTTCCCCGTTGTGATGGATGTCTACGCACTGGGAGCCACCATGTTCAAGATGCTCTCTGGACAACGTCCGCCCGAGGCTTCGGAAATTCTGAACGAGGGATTTCCCGAGAGTTGCCTGCTGGCCGCCAACACGCCACGCTACATCATCAGATGCATTGAGAAGGCCATGGCGCCGCTGAAGAAAGACCGTTACCAGAGCGTCGACCAGTTTGTAATGGACCTGTGTGGCAAGGCAGAAACAACAGGAAACGAAGCCGCCGGAAAAAACGAAGCCACAAGTTTCAGCGATGAGGTGAACGTGGTGGACGCAAGGCCGTCTGACCGGCACGAGGCAAAGCGACACAAGATGAAAAAGCTGCGCCACTATATTTGCATAGGGTTCATCACCTTTATAGTTTTTGCCGCAATCTGCACTTCTGTAAAAAAATGCCAAGTGGAGAAATGGCGTCAAGAGGATTCCATCGCCACCTCACTTGTTGAACAGCCTAAAGACCCGTCAGCGGAAAACCCGACAGGCACTCTCTACACCCACGATGCCGCTGGCAACAATTTTGTGTGGACGGGTGGAGTGCTCAACGACCTACCCGACGGCAACGGCTCGGCCAACTACAACGAGGGTGACAAAGACGGACGCAAGGAGTACTACGGACGTATGGTGAAAGGCAAGCGCGAGACCCTTGACGGCGAGACTGCCACGCTCACCTACATTAACGGTAACAAGTATGTCGGAACGTTCGCCAACGACATGCTAAAGGAAGGAACCTACACGGACAATGAAAACGGCATGAGTTTCAAAGGAACATTCAAAAACAATGCGCCCTACAACGGCAAATGGTTTATGCTGGGGGACGGAAGCGTGTACACGACTGTGAAAAACGGGGAAATGCAGAATTGAGAACAATGACACCTGCCGGCAACCGTGCAGAACGTGATTGCAGCAAACAATTTTTTATTGAAGTGACGTTTAAAAAAATAGATTGTCATGATTTGAGCTTTATCTTTTTGATCTATTTCTCTCAAATCATAACAATCTATTTTTTTGCGTCACTTATCTGTTAATAGTAACCAATCAAACCGTTCAGCTTTTTTCTGGCTTGTTGTAACCAATATACGCTCCTGCAATAGCGCCAAATATCAGCCACACATATTTCGTCGTGTCGCCATCAGAATATTCATATCCGAAACTCTCCAGCATAATGCTATAAACCGCTACGGCGGCAGGACACATCACCAAAGCCACTATTGCGCCGAGCACCGATTTCTCGGGAACTGTCATCCTCACAGCACCGCCTATCAAGGCCAAGCCTAAAGCCATTATTGCGGCATATTCGCTTTCCATCCAAATTGAAAGACCTGCCCATATAAGGGCAATAACCACTGCTGCAATAGCGCCTACCAGCAGTGTCATGAGGGGATTGTTGTTATTCTCCATAATTAAAACGTTTTTAAATGATTAATAATATTTTCTTATTTGAAGTCTTAATGACATGAACTGATTGCGTAATTCAAGACGAGCGCTCCTATTACGATGCAAATCACAATTGTCAGCAGAGTGGAGACAATTTGTCCGAAGCTTGTTTTCTTTTCGTTGTTTTTTATCTCCGTTTCTTCGTAGTCCTTTCCCGTTTTGCCAGATAGAGCCTGTGCCAGTTCCGCCACCGTTTGGTAACGTGCCCTGCTCATCGGTGCCATTGCTTTATTCACGACAGCTGTTGTCTTCTCACTGACGCCAGCCTGAGCGAACAAGCCGAACGGAAAGCCATCGTTCAAGATATCTGAAGCCGTTGGCATCTCACCAACACCTGTCAGCATCTTCATCATCGTGGCGCCGAGGGCATAGATGTCAAGCGTTGCTGGCAGTCCGCTGTGCTCATGATAGTTTGCCTGTTCTATAGGAGCATATCCCGGCGTGCCGAGCCCAATGGTGGTGCTCGATTCCGGCTCCCCACTTTGGTTAAACTGCTTTGACAGTCCAAAGTCGATGAGCACAGCCTCACCGCTACGCATCATGATGTTCGACGGTTTGAGGTCAAGATGCAACATCTTGCGGTTGTGCATATAGCTTAGAGCATCAGCCACCTGTAAGGTAATGTCGATAGCCTCTTGTTCCCTCAGGCGCCCCTTGCGGCTGATTAGGGCACTGAGCGTTTCGCCGTCAATATATTCCATGGCATAATAAGCCGTTCCGTTACACTCAAACGCTTCCGCCACCTTCACTATATGCTCATGGTTAAGGCTCTTCAGGTTCTGTGCCTCCTTGATGAAGCGCTTTTTGTAATAATCGAAAAAGCCTTCAGCATCGCTGTTTGTCACGGCTGTTCCCTTACGTCCGTTAATTTTGCTCATAAAGAACTCTTTCACCGTGACGTAGACAGCCGCCGTTGACGCGTTTGCCGTGCCGTCATTGTTCATCTCTGCAAGATACGTTATTCCGAAAGAGCCTTGTCCTAACGTTCTTACAATCTTGTATGTTGTAGTGGCGCTGCGCAGCAATGTGCCGTCAGGCAGTGCGCTTGTCATGTTGTTGTCCGTTGCCATATTTGATTGTTTTGTTCTATTGTGTGGTTTAGATATCTGTTATCTGATTTCAAAATTACGAAAAAAAAACCAATTGTGCAAATCGACATTTTCGTCCAATTGATTAAACGTCATTATTTTGTGGTTGTTTGTAGCTCTAAGATGATTAAACGGCAAAATTTTGTGATTAAGATTTTTGAAATTTTGTGATTAAGATTATTGAAACAAGTAGGTGTGCAAAAAAAAGGCAACAACCGTAGCTTTACAAAAGAGCATCGGTTGTTGCCTTTCCTTATCTTGTTCTTATCTTATTCTTGTCTGTCGACGGGTCCTTACACCAGATGAGCGATCAGCTCCTCGCGGTCGCCTTCGAGCATGTCGATAACAGGAATCTCGACCATGGTGTAGCAGCCGGGCTGCTGTTTCATTGAAGCGCGAGCCACGTTCACAAGCACCTGACCTGTGAGGGCAGGGTTGTTGATGCTCATGTTAAACTCAAGACGCTGGTTCTGTGTCTTTCCGCTCACACCCTTACGCACGAGGTTCACGCCGTGGCCCATGTCGCGCACAGCATCAACAGAAGGCACAGCAAACACATGAGTCTCGTCGTTGGCGAAATAAGGATCGGCCTTTATGGCAGCCGTCACATCCTCAAGCTTTGCGCCGTCCTCAAGCTCCACATACACCATGCGGCGGTGCAAGCCCTCGCCCTTTGGAATGGTCATCGAGAGAGCGTTCTTAACGCCCTCCTTGGAGCGCACGCACACGCTGTGTCCCATCGACATGCCGGGACCGAAGTTGGTGTAGCTCAAGCCCTTGGGTGCAAGGCTCTGCATCAGGCTGCGCACGATGCTGTCTGATCCCGGATCCCATCCGGCAGCAATGACAGCCACAGCTCCGTGCTCCTTGCATATAGGCTGCAAGGTGCGGCGATAGTCGACGATAGAGGTGTGAATGTCGAAGCTGTCAACGGTGTTGATGCCAAGAGGCAGGATCTGTTTTGCATATTCCTCACAAGAACGTGTCGGTGTGGCAAGAATGGCCACATCAACATCCTTCAACTCACGAATGTCCTTCACCACCTCATACTGCTCCAGCTCTGCTGGCTTGTTCTCTGCACCGTGACGGCGCACTATGCCAGCCACCTCAAAATCGTTGGCAGCCTCAAGAGCCTCAAGGGCGTAGCGGCCAATGTTGCCGTAACCCACTACGGCAGCTCTAATTTTCTTCATATTGTTCTTTTATTAAATTGTTTTTTTTGTTCTGCTATTTCTTTTATTGTTATCTCGTTTTCTTACGTTGTCTTTTGTTTGTTGCCGTTTGTGTCGATTTTCGAATTGCAAATTTACACGTTTCCATCGACAATCAATCATATCACGCCCATTTTTATGTTTTCAAAAATGGGAAAATTTACAATTTGTCATTAAAGAACGTTCAAAAAGAATAAAATGTAAGCGTCGAAGCACATTAGTTGGAAAATAATGTTTACTTTTGCATAAAGAAACCATATCTGGATATGGAAACCACATTCTAAACAAAACAAACGAACCGTTTCATGGAAATAGCAATAAGCATTGCGGCCCTCATCGTGGGCTGCATCATTGGTTGGCTTGCACAGAAAAGCCGTCAACAAGCTCTCATCACCAAAAACGAGATGCTCACAAAACAAGCCGACGAGACAAAAGACGAGGCGCAAAGACAGCTGGCTGCTGTAAAGGAGGAGGCCGAACGCCGACTGGAAAGCGCCAAGGCCGAGGCACAGCAGAACATGAACAACGCCAAAGCCGAAGCTCAACAACAACTCGACATCGCAAAGAGAGAAGCAAGCGAACGTCTTGAGGCCACCAAGGCAGAGGCGCAGCAGCAGCTGGAGGCCACAAAGAAGGAAGCAAGCGAACAGCTTGCCAAAACCAAGGCAGAGGCGCAGCAGCAGCTGGAGGCCACAAAGAAGGAAGCAAGCGAACAGCTTGCCAAAACCAAGGCAGAGGCACAGCAGCAGCTGGAGGCCGTGAAGAAAGAGGCAAGCGAACAGCTTGCCAAAACCAAGGCAGAGGCGCAGCAGCAGCTTGAGGCCGTGAAGAAAGAGGCAAGCGAACAGCTGGAGGCCACAAAGAAGGAAGCAAGCGAACAGCTTGCCAAAACCAAGGCCGAAGCCGAGGCTCAACAGCAAAAGGCCCTCGCCGAGAAAGACGCGGCGTGGAACGACATCATGAAAGGTCAGGAGCAGCGCTTCAACGAAACCATGGCCCGCATGAGCGAGCAGATGAAGAACGCCACTGCCGACATGCTGAAAGACCGTCAGAAAGAGTTTGCCGACTCAAGCAACCAGCAGCTCGGGCAGATTGTCAACCCTCTGCGCGAGACCATTGACAAGATGAAGCAGACCATGGCCGACACCACGCTCAAACAGACGGAGATGAGCAGCGTGCTCAAAGACAACATTGAGCGAAGCATGCAACAGGCCATGGCAGCCAAGAAGAGTGCCGAGGAGCTTGCCAACGCCCTGAAGCATGGCAGCAAGGTGCAAGGCGACTGGGGCGAGGCTGTGCTCGACGAGTTGCTCACCTCACAGGGTCTGGTGCGCGGCATCCACTACGACACCCAGGCCGTAATACGCGACGCGCAGGGCAACACGGTGCATACCGACGATGGCGCAACGCTGCGCCCCGACGTCATCCTGCATCTTGACCAGCGACGCGAGGTGATCATCGACTCGAAGGTGTCGCTCACCGCCTTCCTCGACTATGCCAACGCCGACAACGAGGCCGACCGCCAGCGGTTCCTCAAAACCCACATCGACAGCTTGCAGAAGCACGTCAAAGAGCTCTCGACAAAAGACTATTCGGCATACGTCCAGCCACCCAAGGTGCGCATGGACTACGTCATCATGTTCGTCCCCCACACAGGCGCTCTCTGGACAGCCCTCAACGCTCAACCCGACCTGTGGCGCAAGGCCATGGAACAGAACGTGTTCATTGCCGATGAGCAGACGCTCTTCGCTGCCCTGCGCATCATCTCGCTCACATGGACCCAGATACGCCAAGCCGAGAACCACGAGCAGGTCTACCGTCTGGCAAACGAGATGCTTGACCGCGTAGGACAATTCATGAAAAAATACACCGCCATAGGCAAGGCACTAAAGACAGCCACAACAGCCTACGACGATGCCGAGCGCAAGCTTCAGCCCAGCGGCCAAAGCATCCTGCAGACCTGTGCCAAGCTCCAAAAGCTCGGAGCCAAGCAGAGCGACAAGAACCCGCTGCCGCAGCTCATCGACATTGACGAGGTTGCCGCCCTTGCTCCACCGGCTGATGACCAGGATGACAATTAGATTTTTAAGACAATGGAAAGGTTGAAAGCCTATCGAGCTGTTTTAAAAGACAATAGAGACAATAGGGACAATGCTTTAAATGAGAGGCCTAAAACCGCTATCTAAGCATTGTCCCTATTTCTTTAAGACTTGCCGCTCTTTCTTTAGAACGTGTCTTTCTTTTATAAAATTCCTATTTCTTATAGCATGTTCCACTGCTCAAGGGCGTGAGCCACACCGTCGTTCTCGTTGGAGAGCGTCACCCAGTCGGCCTCGGCACGCACCTCGGGAGCAGCGTTCTCCATCGCCACACCCATGGCAGCAAGCTTGAGCATGGACAGGTCGTTGTAGCCATCGCCGAAGGCCATGAGGTCCTGCTGCGAGAGGTTGAGCTTGCCAAGCAAGCGGAGCAACGACTGAGCCTTGTCTATGCCCTGCGGAACCAGTTCGATGAAAAACGGTGCAGAGCGAAACACATCCATGCGGTTGCCCACAAGACGCGACAGTTCCTCCTCAGCCACAATCATCTTTGCCGGGTCACCCGTCATCAGCAGTTTGGTAGGATGGGCCTCAAGGTTAGCGAGCAGGTTCTCCACACGTCGCACAGGCATCTTGTTTATGCGCGACTCCTCCTGCACATACTCGTCAAAAGGCATCTCCGTCACTATCTCGTTGCCCACATATCCGAGCAGGGCATAGCCGTGGCTGCGTGCATAGCTATAGAGCACCGGAATGACATCGGCAGGAAGAAACTTCGAGTAAAGTTCCTCGCGCGTCTTGCAGTCCACAATCTTTCCTCCGTTATAAGAAAGAATGTACCCTCCCCTACTCTCCAGTTCCAGACATTCTGCCACGGGTTCAATGCCGTAGGTCGGCCGTCCCGATGCCAGCACAATGACAGCCCCGCGCTCCTGTGCTCTGAGCAGAGCCTCACGCGTCTTTGGCGTCACCACCTTTTCATGATTTGTAAGAGTGCCGTCGAGGTCGAGGGCTATCATCTTGTAAGGAATGTTCGTTTTGTTATCCATTGTTGTCTGTTAATCAGAAAGAGGACGGCCACACCCCAATGCGGCTGACCGTCCTCCATGTTGTTGATGTCTTAAAAAAGCGTCATGCACAATGTGTCGTGTTACAATGTGCCGTGTTACATGTCCTCGCCAAAGAGAGGATCCTCAGGCATGACCATAAGCGGCTTCTGCTCATACTCCTTGAGCAGCTCTGCCGGCACATACTCGTTGTTCACCACAAGGCGGAACATATACTCGTTAAACCAGTCGTTTGTCATGATGAAGCAGCCGCCGACGCCGTTGCTTGCGCCCCAGCTGTTCTCTACCTTCCATTTCAGCGGGTTGCCGTCCTTGTCGAGGTCCACAGCGGTGAGCGTCATGGCATGTGTGGAGCCGCTGTCGAAGGTAGCGATGCGGTCAGCCTTGTTCATGCCGAAGGTTGTTGAGAAGAGCGACTCATAGTCGAAGTTGTCGAGGGCAAGATAACCACGCTGGCGGTCAAGCTGCTTGCCCACATCATAGGAGCTGTACATCTTGCGTCCGTCCTTCAGCGAAGCGATGGCGAGCTTTGCAATCTCGTTCATGGGCAGGTTCAGATATTTCCAGTTGGTGCCGTCATAGGTGTGGCGGTCATATTCCACCTCGTAGGTCTTGTGGTAGGGACGGCGCGGGTCGTTCATGACCATGATGAAGGTGCCGTTGAGCTTATGGCCGACGGTAGCATCGTAAAACTCCTTCGGAGTGTAGGTCTTTGCCTCGCCCACGGTCTTTCCGTCCTTGTTCTGGAAGGCATAGCTAAACTGCTTCACGGGCTCTCCCAAGGTGAGCGCCAACATGTGGTAAACGGTAGCGAGCATCTGTGTCTTGCGCTCCTTTATGGCAGCAGCCTTCTTGCCGTCGGCCACCATCTTACGCAGCTCCAGACCAAACTCGCGGAGCTTTGAAGAGATCAGACGCGACATGCGACTCGTGTTCTCTGCCGAATAGGTCTCGAGCTGCACGCTCTTGGGCACAAGGCCATACTTGTAAGCGAGGTCGCTCACGCCACAGAACGTACCGCCGTCGTTGAGCGGACTCTTGAAGAAGAACTGCACGCGCTCGTCGTCGATGGGCTTCTTGGCTGTGTCCACCACACCCTGCAACATGAGGTTGGCTTTCTCAAGCTGGTCATAGAAGAACAGATAGTCGTGCGAATATTCCACAGCCAGCGTGTCGGCATGCTCCTTGGCAAAGTTGGAGCGCAGCACGTTAAGGCCCGAGAACATCCAGCAGCGTCCAGAGCTCTTCTGGTCGTGAATGCTCTGCTTGGGTGTCTCCACGCTGAAGTGGTTGTCGATGGGTCCGAGGTTAGCAAAGTTCTTCGCCAGGTCATCGATCTTGTTTGACGCGATAGCGTTAAACAGCGCCTTGTTCACCTTGGCTGAGCCTTGTGCTTTCTCTATTTGTGTGAGCATCTCCGGTGAGATGCCGCCGGCGCTGTTCTGCGCCATGACACTACCCGAGGCCATGAGGCAGAGGGCAAGTGCCAGAGTCTTGTAGTTGTTCATTGTTTTATTTCACTGTTTTTTTGGTTATTCATTCTTTCACAACGCCACGGTTATTTCTTAAAACGCCTATCTCTTAAAACGCCACCGTTTCATCGTTAAAACGCCACGGTTTGTCTCATAACACCCCGTTTCCTTTATTATAAAGGTGTAAGAAAGGCAAAAATCGGGCGTTGCTGTGCAAAGTTAGCACAATTAAAAGACAATACAAAACAAATTTGATGCCTTTTGTACAAATACACATTTTATTTTATTACCTTTGCAGAAATAATTGATGCCTAACGCCTGTTGCGGCATCTGTTATGTTTGATTCATAAAAGAATTTATGGACACTAAGAATTTAGAACTGTTAAACAAGATACAATATCCCGACGAGTTGCGCAAGCTGTCTGTGGACCAGCTGCCGGAGCTGTGCCATGAACTGCGTGAAGACATCGTTGAGGAGCTGTCAGAAAACCCCGGACACCTTGCCTCATCGTTAGGCGTGGTGGAGCTGACCGTGGCCTTGCATTATGTCTTCAACACACCCTACGACCGCATAGTGTGGGACGTGGGGCATCAGGCCTATGGCCACAAGATCCTCACGGGACGACGCGACAGCTTCTGCACCAACCGCAAGCTGCACGGCATAAAGCCGTTCCCGAGCCCAGAGGAAAGCGAGTATGACACGTTCGCATGTGGACATGCCTCCAACTCGGTCTCGGCAGCCCTCGGCATGGCTGTGGCAGCGAAGAAGACGGGACATGACGACCGCCATGTGGTGGCTGTCATCGGCGACGGCGCGATGAGCGGCGGACTGGCGTTTGAAGGCATCAACAACGTGTCGTCATCGCCCAACGACCTGCTCATCATCCTCAACGACAACGACATGAGCATTGACCGCGCCGTGGGAGGCATGGAGAAGTATCTGCTTAACCTCGACACCAACGAGACGTACAACAAGATACGCTTCAAGGCCTCACAGTGGCTACACTCGAAGGGTTATCTCAACGACGACCGCCGCAAGGGTCTGATACGTCTCAACAACGCGCTCAAGTCGGTGCTCAGCCATCAGCAGAACATCTTTGAGGGCATGAACATACGCTATTTCGGCCCCTTCAACGGCAACAACGTGAAAGATGTTGTGCGCATCTTGCGACAGCTCAAGAACATGCGCGGACCCAAGCTGCTGCACCTGCACACCGTCAAAGGCAAAGGCTACAAGCCCGCCGAGAAAGAGGCAACGGTGTGGCACGCACCGGGCAAGTTTGACCCCGAAACGGGCGAGCGCATAAAGACCGACACGTCAATGCTGCCCCCGAGGTTTCAAGACGTGTTCGGAGAGACGCTGCTCGAGCTGGCACAGAGCAACCCGCGCATTGTGGGCGTGACACCAGCCATGCCTACAGGCTGCTCCATGAACATCATGATGAAGGCCATGCCTGACCGCGTGTTCGATGTGGGCATTGCCGAGGGCCACGCCGTGACCTTCTCTTGCGGCATGGCGAAAGACGGTCTGCAGCCCTTCTGCAACATCTACAGCGCGTTCGCACAGCGGGCTTACGACAACATCATACACGATGCCGCCCTGCTCAACCTCCCCATGGTGCTGTGCCTGGACCGCGCCGGTCTGGTTGGCGAAGACGGCCCCACACACCATGGAGCGTTCGACATTGCAGCCCTGCGCCCCGTGCCCAACATAACCATAGCCTCTCCGATGGACGAGAGAGAGCTGCGTCGCATGATGTACACGGCACAGCTGCCGGGCAACGGAACGTTCGTCATACGCTACCCGCGTGGTCGCGGCAGCGTGGTCGACTGGCGTTGTCCGTTCGAAGCCATCGAGGTGGGTCGCGGCCGCCGGCTGCGTGAGGGTTCTCAGCTGGCGGTGCTCACATTTGGCCCCATCGGTGCCGACGTGGAGCGTTACATCGATGAGCTACAGGCTGAAGGCAAGGCCATGGGCGTTGCCCATTACGACATGCGTTTCGCCAAACCGCTCGACGACCTTCTGCTCAGCGAGGTTGCCACCCATTTCTCTCACATCGTGACCATTGAGGACGGCATCAAGGCCGGCGGCTTCGGCTCCGCTGTGCTCGAATGGATGAACGACAACGGCTACCATCCCGACATCAAGCGCCTTGGCCTGCCCGACAACTTCGTTGAACACGGCACCGTGGCACAGCTCAGAGAGATTGTGGGACTGGACGAGAAGAGCATTAAAAGAATGTTGAGTGTTGAATGGTTGCGGCGATGCCGCAATGTTGAATGTTGAGTGTTGAATGTTGAATGGTTGCGGCGATGCCGCAATGTTGAGTGTTGAGTGTTGAATGTTGAATGGTTGCGGCTTTGCCGCAATGTTGAATGTGGAGTGTTGAATGGTTGCGGCGATGCCGCAATGTGGAATTATTCAATTATGAATTTTGCGTTATTGCGGCAGCGCAACCAGTCTACACCCAACACTCCACATTCCACATTCAACACTCAACATTGCGGCATCGCCGCAACCATTCAACACTCAACATTCAACATTCAACATTGCGGCAAAGCCGCAACCATTCAACACTCAACACTCAACACTCAACATTCAACATTGCGGCATCGCCGCAACCATTCAACACTCAACATTCAACACTCAACATTGCGGCAAAGCCGCAACCATTCAACACTCAACATTCAACATTGCGGCAAAGCCGCAACCATTCAACACTCCACATTCAACATTCAACATTGCGGCATCGCCGCAACCATTCAACATTCAACACTCAACATTCAACATTCATAAATGCAGATAGTTATTGCTGGCGCATACGCCATAGGCACGCACCTTGCCAAACTGCTGGCACGCGCAAATGAAGACATCACGCTCATCGACACCGATGAGGAACGTCTCAACAACATCGGAGCCGATGCTGACCTGCTCACCATGCTCGCCTCACCGACAAGCGTGAAGGCTCTACGCGAGGCAGGAGCGGCAACGGCAGACCTGTTCATTGCCGTCACACCCGATGAGAGCCTTAACATGACAGCCTGTGTGCTGGCCAAGGCTCTGGGAGCAAAGAAGACGGTCGCAAAGATTGACAACGCCGAATATATTGAACCCGAACAACAAGAGTTTTTCGCACGTCTCGGCATCAGTTCGCTCATCTACCCTGAGCTTCTGGCCGGTAAAGACATAAACAACGGTCTTAAGATGTCGTGGGTGCGGCAGCGGTGGGACGTTCACAACGGGGCGCTCGTGATGCTCGGCATCAAGCTGCGCGAAGGTTGCGAGATCTTGAACCAACCACTTAAGGACCTCTGCGGACCCGACGACCCCTATCATGTGGTGGCCATAAAACGCGGAACCGACACCATCATACCGGGCGGTAACGACTCGCTGCATCTCTATGACCTCGCCTATTTCATGACGACAAAACAATATATCCCTTACATCCGCAAGATTGTGGGCAAGGAACATTATGTTGACGTCAAGAACGTCATGATCATGGGTGGCGGAGCAACGGCGGTGAGAGCGGTGAAGACCATGCCCGAATATATGGACGTGAAGATCATCGAGACCGACGAGGCACGGTGCAACCGCCTGAACGACATCATAGACAACTCGCGCGTGCTCGTCATCAACGGCGACGGACGCGACATTCCGCTCCTCGTCGACGAGGGAATAAAGAACACCCAGGCGTTTGTGGCGCTCACAGGCAACGCCGAGACCAACATCCTGGCTTGTCTCACAGCCAAGCGCATGGGTGTGCGCAAGACCGTGGCGGCGGTGGAGAACATCGACTATGTGAGCATGGCAGAGAGTCTGGACATCGGCACCATCATCAACAAGAAGGTCATCGCCGCCAGCCACATCTACCAGATGATGCTCGACGCCAACGTCATGAACGTGAGGTTCCTGATGAACGCCAACGCCGACGTGGCAGAGTTTATCCCGCAAGAGGACTCTAAGATCACGAAGAAGGCGGTGCGCGACCTCGGTCTGCCGAAGGGCATGACCATCGGCGGTCTGGTGCGCAACGGCACGGGAATGCTGGTGTCGGGTAACACGGTCATTGAGGCCGGCGACTCGGTGATGGTGTTCTGCCATGACATCAACATGAAGAAGGTCGAGAAGTTGTTTATATAAGTAGGTGTTCATAATTAATCGCATATATGAATCTAATAAAAAAGTTTATGCTTTCAAATGCCTCTACGCCCTCTTTTGGCCTGTATGCCCAGCTCTCATCGGTCGTGTAGCCCGCTACACTCCCTCTTCGGAGCTGGACATACAGACCAAAATATGGCATAGAATCATTTAAATTAATTTTGAACACCTACTTAAAAAACGTTCACATGTCTATGACGTGTGAGACAAGGAAACGATGATAAACTTAAAAATCATATACAAGATTGTAGGCTCGCTGCTCTTCATCGAGATGGCGTTGCTGCTGGTGTGTCTTGGCGTGTCTATAGGTTACGGCGAGAGCGACCGCGAGGCGTTTGCCGTGTCGGTGGGCGTGACAGGCGTGTGCGGACTGCTGCTCCGCTTGCTTTCTCACGACAGCGACAACACCCTCTCGCGACGCGATGCCTACCTGGTGGTGACGCTCACATGGGTAATCTTCAGCCTGTTCGGCATGTTGCCGTTCCTCATAAGCGGCTACATTCCCGACGTGACCGACGCTTTCTTTGAAACGATGTCGGGCTTCACAACCACAGGAGCATCCATAATAGACAACATCGACAACTATCCGCACGGTCTGCTGTTCTGGCGCTCGCTCACACAATGGATCGGCGGTTTGGGAATAGTGTTCTTCACCATTGCCCTGCTGCCATCACTCGTTGGCGGCTCGGTGAAGGTGTTTGCGGCGGAAGCCACGGGACCGATAAAGACCAAGCTGCACCCACGTCTCTCTACCAACTCAAAATGGATCTGGGTGGTTTATCTCGTCATCACGCTTCTCTGCTTCGGTAGCCTCTGCGCCGTGGGCATGGACGTGTTCGACAGCGTCAACTATGCCATGGTCACAGCAGCCACGGGAGGCTTCGCACCCAAGAGTTCGCTGGCGCTCTTCACCCCTGAGGTGCAATATGTCATCATGTTCTTCTGCTTCGTGGCGGGCACCAACTTCACGTTGCTCTATGCCTCGGTGTCGCGCCGCAGCGTGAAGATGCTGTTTGGCAGCGCCGAGTTTAAGTTCTATTTCTGGATGGTGGCAGGCATCTCGGCGTTCATCGCCTTCGAACTGATGTGGCGCAACAGTTACCCGTTGGAGCATGCCATCCGCAGCGCCGTCTTCCATGTTGTGTCGTTCATCACCACAACAGGTCTCATCAACGACGATGCAGGCAAATGGCCACACGTCACCTGGGTGGCGCTGGCTGTCTGCATGTTCTTCGGTGCCTGCTCCGGCTCCACAAGTGGCGGTCTGAAATGTATCCGTGGCGTCATGCTGCTCAAGACGATCAAGAACGAGGTTAAGAAGATGCTGCACCCCAACGCCGTGCTGCCCATGCGCATTGACGGCGTGAACGTGCCCACCGACAAGCGCCTCACGCTCCTCTCCTTCCTCACGGTCTACCTCATCTTGAGCCTTGTCTGCTCCTTCACCATGATTGCGGCAGGCATCGACTCGACCAACTCTATAACCATCACGCTGAGCTGCCTTGGCAACGTGGGCCCGACGCTGGGTCTGGAGATTGGACCGACCATGTCATGGAGCATCCTGCCCGACTATGCCAAGTGGATATGCACCATCCTTATGCTCATCGGACGTCTTGAGATTTTCACCGTGCTGGTGATCTTCACGCCCGAGTTCTGGAAGGAGTCGTAAAACAGACACAGAAAAAATATCACAATAAACAAAAGCAATCAATTTAACATTAAAATTTTAACATTTGAAACAACATGAAGCCATTGAAATTTAATGCGCTGCTCAAATCAACACTGTGGGGCGGCGAGAAAATTATCCCGTTCAAGAATCTCGACGTAAAGCAAGAGAACGTCGGCGAGAGCTGGGAGATTTCTGGAGTGAAAGACAACGAGACCATCGTCAGCGATGGCCCCTATGCAGGTAAGAAGCTCAACGAGGTCGTGGCTGAACTGAAAGGCAAGCTCGTGGGCGAAGACAACTACAAACGCTTCGGCGATGAGTTTCCCCTCCTCATCAAGTTTATCGACGCACGTCAGGACCTCTCTATCCAGGTGCACCCCACCGACGAGATAGCAAAGAAGCAGGGAAAAGAACGTGGCAAGACAGAGATGTGGTACCTCATGGACTCGGACAAGGATGCCACGCTGCTCTGCGGCCTGAAGAAGAAGATCACTCCTGAGGAGTATGCCCAGATGGTGGAGAACGACACCATTGTCAACGCTATCGACCGTTACGAGGTTAAGGAAGGCGACTGCTTCTTCCTCCCCGCAGGACGCATTCACGCCATCGGCACAGGATGCTTCCTCGCTGAAATTCAGCAGACAAGCGACGTGACCTACCGCATCTACGACTTTAAGCGCAAGGACAAGGACGGCAACTATCGTCAGCTCCACACCAAGGAGGCAGCAGAGTGTATCAACTATAACGTTGAGAGCAACTACCGCACCGACTACACACCGGTCAAGAACCAAGGCGTGTCGCTCGTGCAGTGTCCATACTTCTGCACAGCTGTCTACGACCTTGACGAACCGATGACGCTCGACTATTCTGAGCTCGACAGCTTCGTCATTCTCATTGGTCTGAAGGGTAACGCCACCATCACCGACAACGAAGGCAACGAGTTCACACTCCAGGCAGGAGAGAGCGTGCTCGTACCTGCCACAACCGAGACTCTTAAGGTTGACGGCAACATCAAGTTTCTTGAGACATACGTTTAAGGAAACAGCTTAGCCGTAGGCGCAGAAGAGTGTCTACAGTAAGCAAGGCATAAAAAACGTCCTCGAAAATGTTGGACAAAGCAAGCTGAAAGCAGCTGCTGACGTTCAACATTTGCGAGGACGTTTTTTTCATAATGAACTTTCGCATGTAACTAACAAGCGTTCTAACGAATATTTACATTCTAAAAGAGCATCTTACCATGCGTTTAAAGAACAATGAAATTTTTTTGCGCTTCACGCTATATTTTAAACATTAATTTCCATTAATTGAACGTTAATGAACATCAATATTTCGCGCTACGCGCGTATTAATGATAATTAATGGGTCATTAATGATAATTAATGTTTAAAAAATCAACGAGCGCGAAGCGCGATGTAAATATTAATTTGCACGAAAGATTTCCATTAATTGAACATTCTTGCGCTCCGTAGGTGCTCAGGCGCTTCGCGGAGTATGAACATCAATATTTCGCGCTACGCGCGTATTAATGATAATTAATGGGTCATTAATGATAATTAATGTTTAAAAAATCAACGAGCGCGAAGCGCCTGAGCACCTACGGAGCGCAAGAATGTTTAAAAAATCAACGAGCGCGAAGCGCGATGTAAATATTAATTTGCACGAAAGATTAGTTAGATATTTTCTCCAAATTATCGCGTCCTTTTCACCATAAACGGTTTTGCATATTTATGCAGTTTTGGGGCCTTTTTTAGAGACGTTCTCAAAGAGCCCAACTTACGATTTGAAAGTGCCCAAATGACGTCCTCAAAGAGGCTCTTTGACGAGCTCATTAAGGCCCTTTGACAGCCTCAAAGAGGCTCTTTGACAAAACCACCCCTATTTTAAGAGTTGTTAACAAAAACAATAAGTTCAACCCCTCATATTTTTAAAAACAGAAAGGAAAAGGTGCATAATCGCTTACAATCGCGATTTTGGATATTTATGCACCTTTCCCTTTGTCTCTGTATATTTATGCAGTTTCCCACACCAATTGGTCGTCGAGAAACCGCTTGTTAAAAGCCAGCATTGTGACGTTTTTTACCGTCACATCAGTAGGCCTCCTTATCGCCTTGAATGACGTTGGCGACCGTCTTATACATTATATATATGTCGAGCCAGAAGCTCCAATGCTCAATGTACCAGATATCGCCTTGCACGCGGCCTTCCATCTGCGACAGCTCCTTGGTCTCGCCACGGGAGCCCGTAACCTGACTCCAGCCAGTGATGCCCGGTTTGACAAAGTGGCGCATCATATACTTGTCTATCAGCTTTGAATATTCCTCCGTGTGCTTGAGCATGTGCGGACGCGGTCCCACGATACTCATGTCACCCATCAGCACATTCCAGAACTGAGGAAACTCATCGATGTTGGTCTTACGCATGATGTCTCCCCAACGTGTCTTGCGCGGGTCGTTCTTTGTGGCCTGCACACGGTCGGCATCGGCATTGATCTTCATGCTGCGAAACTTGAGACAATAGAAATCTTTGCCGTCAATGCCTGTTCGCTTCTGACGGAAGAACACGGGACCAGGCATCGTAATCTTCGTTATGATGGTAACGAACAGCAGGATGATGGGGAACAGGGTGCAGAGGAAGAGCAATGACACAACGATGTCAAACGTGCGCTTTATAACGCGGTTTTCTATCCTCATAAGTGGGTCGTTGTGCAAACTCAAGAAAGGGACATTGCCCAACATGTTGAGATACATACGGTTGTGAAGATAGTTGCTGACGTTGGGCACACTGAAGAAGTGGACCAGGTTGTTGTTGCAGAAATGAATGATGTCGAGAATGACGTCACGGCGACTCGACGGCAGACAGCAATAGAGCTCATGAATGTCCTGATGCATCGACAGATATTCCATTACGGTTTCGGGCTTGCCGAGATAGTCGCACTTGTTGGCAAACTTGGGGTTTGGCTGGTCATCGAAATAGCCCATCACCTTATAACCATAGGCAGGTGTCTCTGACATCTCGCGGTAGAGCTGCTGGTTGTTGTCCGTACTTCCCACCAGCACCACCTTGTGTGTGTGCTTGTCGTTGGCACGATAAGCCTTGACCATGGCACGCACAGCCAGACGGTAGAGAGAGATAACTATGACAAGTGTAACCAAATAGAGACCCATGCCCAACATAGACAGCATGGTGAAGCCTCCAAGCCATAACAGCAGGTAGTTGACAACGCCAAACGTGGTCACGTTCTGCAACACACGCATCACGATGTTGTGGTTGCTCACCTTACGCTTGTAGAGCACCACACCGTTGCGGCCTGTACACATAAGATAGACGATAGACGAGGTCACAAACGTCTTGAGAGGAAAGCCGTAAGCAACATTTCCGAAATAATGCCACATGGCAAAAAGCAAGGCGTTGAGGATAACAAGGTCACCCACCAACACGCCACTTACGAGCATCGAGCAGCCTTGAGAGAAATTTTTTTTGTCGTCCATAGAAAGAATTGTTGTATAATCCGTTGATTAAAGCAAATTCTAAACCTCTGCCTGTGCCATTGGTTTTCTGGCACAGGGAGGTTCCATACACGGAGTTAAGGAAGATGCTGTGCGAAACCGTCAGCGGTTTCCATACATGTTGTCATAATAGCTCTGATAGTCGCCCGAGGTTACGTTGTCCATCCACTCCTGGTTATCGAGATACCAGCGCACGGTCTTTTCTATGCCTTCCTCAAACTGGAGTGACGGCTCCCAACCCAGCTCGCGCTGCAACTTGCGTGAGTCGATGGCGTAACGCATGTCATGGCCCTTGCGGTCGGTGACGTGGGTTATGAGGTCGAGGTCCTCGCCCTCCTTGCGTCCGAGCAGACGGTCCACGGTCTTGATGAGCACATGAATGATGTCGATGTTCTTCCACTCGTTGAAGCCACCGATGTTGTAAGTGTCGGCGGTCTTGCCCTCATGGAAGATAAGGTCTATGGCACGGGCGTGATCCTCTACATAGAGCCAGTCGCGCACGTTAAGGCCCTCGCCATATACGGGCAGCGGCTTGCGATGACGGATGTTGTTGATGAACAACGGTATGAGCTTCTCAGGAAACTGGTAAGGACCATAGTTGTTTGAACAGTTGGTCACGATGGTCGGCATGCCGTAAGTGTCGTGGAAGGCACGCACGAAATGGTCACTGCTGGCCTTTGATGCCGAGTAGGGCGAATGAGGATTATATTTTGTCTCCTCTGTGAAGAACTCGGTTCCGTAAGCATGATGGTGCTCAGAGCTTGCCTTTGTCGTGAACGGACTCTCCAGACCCTCAGGGTTGGTGAGCTTCAATGCGCCATACACCTCATCGGTGGAGATGTGGTAGAAACGCTTGCCCTCATAGCCCTCGGGCAGACTCTCCCAATATTCTTTTGCTGCTTGCAGAAGAGTGAGCGTGCCCATAACGTTGGTGTGGGCGAAGGTGAACGGGTCCTTGATTGAACGGTCCACATGGCTCTCTGCCGCGAGGTGAATGATGCCGTCGACACGGTGCTCCTTCATGAGCTTCTGTATAAGCTCATAGTCGCAGATGTCGCCCTTCACAAAGGTGTAGTTGGGCTTGTCCTTGATGTCGTCGAGGTTGGCAAGATTACCTGCATAGGTCAGTTTGTCGAGATTGATGATTTTATAATCAGGATATTTGTTGACGAACAGGCGCACAACATGCGAACCGATAAAACCGGCACCGCCCGTGATGATTATGTTACGCATAAATAGTAATTTTAATAAGGATAATTATTTTCTATTGCAAAAAAAACTTGTTGAGTAGAAACGGTTCATTGTGCCAATTGCTTGATGCACACCTTGAGCGAGTCGGTCCAATAAGGCACCTTGACGCCAAACGTGCTCTTGAGCTTGCTCTTGTCAAGCACCGAGAAATGGGGACGCTTCACAGGACTGGGAAACTCCTCGCTGTAGCAAGGCTGTATGTCGCAAGTGTTGCCGCTCAGCTCGCAGATGAGCTTTGCAAAGTCGAACCATGAGCACACACCCTCGTTGGAGAAATGGTATATGCCCGTCTTGTCGAGCTGACGTGTGGCGATGATATGGCCGATAACGTCGGCAAGGTCGCCGGCAAACGTCGGTGTGCCGACCTGGTCAAACACCACCTTCAGGGTGTCGTGTGAAGCGGTGAGCGCCTGCATGGTCTTGACAAAGTTTTTGCCCCACTGCGAGTAGAGCCACGCGGTGCGTATGATGATGTGTCGGCAGCCTGTTGCCTCGATGCTCTTCTCGCCGGCCAGCTTGGTCTTGCCATATACGCCCAGCGGGTTGGTGGGCCAGTCTTCACGGCACGGTGTGTTGCGGTCGCCCTGGAACACATAGTCGGTAGAGACATGTATGAGCGTGCCGTCAACCTCTTTCATGGCTGTTGCGAGGTTGCCCGCTGCTGTGTTGTTAAGGAGGTTGGCGAGATCAAAATCGGTCTCTGCCTTATCCACGTTGGTGTATGCCGCACAGTTGACGATGATGTCGATGCTCTTCTCTTTCACCATCTGGCGGATAGCCTCAAGGTTGGTGATGTCGAGCTTGTCGTAGCCATCAGCCACATCGGTAAACACGAATGTGTCATTGCTGTTTTTCGCCACACGTTGCATCTCATGTCCGAGCTGTCCGTTGGCGCCTGTCACTAAGATATTCATAATAAGAAACTTTAAGCTCCACCTCCTGAGCCTACGTTGCGGCTCATGCCCACTCGTCTATGGAGAGGTGGCGCACTGAACGATATAAAAATGAAAGCCCTATCCCACGTCAATGGCAGACATGGGATACGGGCTTTTAAAACGGACTATCGAAATCTTTCAGCATAGGATGCTTCGTGTCCTTCTCCGAGAGGATGGCTTTGTCGGTAGGTATCTGCCAGTCAATGCCTAAGCTCTCGTCGAGGATAGAGATGCCTCCATCGGCTTCGGGATGATAGAAATTGTCGCATTTATACTGGAACACAGCGGTCTCGCTCAACACGGCAAAGCCATGAGCGAAGCCTTTCGGGATGAAGAACTGACGGTGGTTGTCTTCGGTCAGCTCCACAGCCACATGCTGGCCATAGGTAGGAGAGCCTTTGCGTATGTCGACAGCGACGTCGAGCACGGCACCCTTCACGCAACGCACCAGCTTGCTCTGGGTGAAGGGAGGACGCTGAAAGTGAAGACCACGCATCACGCCATAAGACGACATGCTCTCGTTGTCCTGACAGAACTCTATGTGTCCCACCTTCTCATCAAACTCGCGCTGTGAGAAGCTCTCAAAGAAATAGCCTCGCGCATCTTTGAAGATGCGGGGTTCTATTATCACAACGCCATCAATGGCGGTTTTTATAACTTCCATGTCTTATTGTTTGAGTAAAGGTCTTGAGCCGATGGGCCCAGACCTTAAATGTTTAATCTTCCAAGCTCTGGCGATACCACTCATAGAGCTTCTCAACGCCTTCCTCGATCTCAACCTTGTGGGTCCATCCCAGCGAGTGGAGCTTGCTCACGTCGATGAGCTTGCGGGGTGTGCCGTCGGGTTTGTCGGCGTCAAAGACAACCGTTCCCTCGAAGCCCACGGTCTTGACAACCAGCTCTGACAGCTCACGGATGGTCAGCTCCTTGCCTGTGCCCACGTTGATGTGGCAGTTGCGGATCTCGCCAAGTGAAGGAATGGCTCCGCCGCGACCCTCAGAGTTGTTACGGTCAACAGCGCCGTCGACCTTCGCTCCGTAGAACACCGAGCTATATTTCTCGATGCCGATGATGTCGCTGAAGTTGACGTTCAGCAGCACATGCACGCTGGCATCGGCCATGTCCTCGCTCCAGAGGAACTCGCGCAGCGGCGTGCCTGTGCCCCAGAGCACCACCTTGTTGTCGTAGATGCCGTAAAACTCGAGGGCTTTCAGTATGCGCTCATGCGAGTTGTTGCCGTCAACGTTGCCCTCGCCTATGATGGCGCGAAGCTTGTCGGTGGGGTTGATGGGGCGCTTGTTCATGTCAACCTCAATGCTTTGCCAGTCGTTCTCGTGAATGAGCTTGGCGAGATAGATCTTACGCATCATGGCAGGCATGACATGCGAGTTCTCAAGGTGGAAGTTGTCGTTAGGACCATAGAGGTTGGTGGGCATCACTGCGATATAATTGGTGCCATATTGCAGGTTGTAGCTCTCACACATCTTTAGGCCGGCAATCTTCGCGATGGCATATTCCTCGTTGGTGTATTCCAGCGGTGAGGTGAGCAGCGCATCCTCCTTCATGGGCTGCGGCGCATCCTTAGGATAGATACATGTCGAGCCGAGGAAGAGCAGCTTCTTCACGCCGTGCTTGTAAGCGTTCTCTATGACGTTACACTGCATCTTCATGTTCTGCATGATAAAGTCGGCGCGGTAGAGCGAGTTGGCCATGATGCCACCGACGAAAGCGGCGGCAAGCACCACAGCATCGGGCTTCTCCTCATCAAAGAATTTCTTCACTGCCTGCTGGTCGGTCAGGTCGAGTTCTTTGTGAGAACGGCCAACCAGGTTGTTGTAACCTCTCTGCTTGAGATTATTCCAGATTGCCGAGCCCACAAGTCCGTGATGTCCGGCAATGTAAATCTTGCTGTCTTTAGATAACATAAAAAGTAAATTAAAGCCCCTCCCCCTCGCCGCCTTACGGCGGCTCACCCCTCCCCTTATGGAGGGGAGTGATATGCTGTTGCAGCATGAGGATTCAATGTGCGAGGGCGTTATATTTGCGAGGGCGTTATATTTGCGGGGGCGTTATATTTATGGGCTTTTTATTTTGAAAATTATATAAACTTATCGAATATTGAATGCGAAAATGCGAAATGCAAAATGCGAAATGCAAAATGCGAAAATGCAAAATGCGAAATGCAAAAATGCGAAATGCAAAAATGCAAAATGCGAAAATGTGAAATGCAAAAATGCAAAATGCGCAAAAAGCAAAGCCATTCACTCCCCTCCCTAAGGGGAGGGGCAAAGCCGCCTGCGGCGGCTTGGGGGTGGGGCTTTTTATTTCACAATCCCCTTCTCCAAATACTCTGCCAGGTTGCAGCGCACCTTCTGGCCGGCATCCTCAGCTGCCACCTTT
>ERZ779660.88-NODE-88-length-49739-cov-21.453989_pt1 | contig 49739 bp, 48 predicted proteins | sample MGYA00511906_ERZ779660 | MGnify/ENA primary metagenome ERZ779660 (study PRJEB29588, sample SAMEA2156906) | human gut metagenome | biome: human gut; feature: human-associated habitat; material: faeces | place: Denmark | collected 2008/2010 ... | reverse complement strand
CTGTGCCCCCTTTTTACTAACGATGCAGATTCTTTTCGCTTCTGTATCATATTAGGCGCGTAGTTGCGGATTTGAGGTAGAAAACCTTCTTCCCTAAGATTTTTTTTAGAAAAAGCAGGCCCTTCCTTTATTTAAATAGCTTTAAACCTTCAATTTACAAAATTTTGTTGTAAATTTGCAGCAGAGATAAAATGGAACAAAAGCCTATGGCACGATTTATAAACCCTTTCTCTGATTGGGGATTCAAGAAGCTGTCTGAGATAACAGATATATCGGCTCTTAGTCATGAAGAACGTGAAAAATATGACGAGAGCTTGAAATATATGCGTGATTATAATGCATCATTGGAGGGCGCAAAAATAATTGGACACAGAGAGGGCTTGCTTGAGAGCCAGACCAATATCGCCCGTATGATGCTTAATGACGGCGAGTCTATAGACAAGATTATGCGTTATACAGGTCTTACGGAGGACCAGATAAAGCAGCTTAACTGATTTTTAAAGCTCTAATTTTATATAAAAAACTTGTTGACAAGTCCACATAGCGTGTCAACAAGTTTTTTTGTTTCCTTCTTTTTTCCTTCTTTTTTTGTTCCTTTTTTTCTCCCTTTTTTCTCCCTTATGTTTCCTCCTTTCTCCCTTCGCTTGCTGCTTGTTTTCCCTGAAGGTTCTGTCATTTCTGCTTGCGATACTCGGTTGGTGTGCATCCAAACTGGCCTTTTACATACTTGCCGAAGAAGGAGAGGTTGGGGAAATTGAGAATCTTGCAAATCTCCTTTATAGGCTTTGTCGTGTTGCGAAGGTGGAACCTGATGTCTTCGTTGAGATATTCCTCAATCCAGCTTGAGGCTGTGCGGTCGCTCATCTGCTTACATACCACCGACAGATATTTGGGCGAGATGCATAGCTGCGAGGCATAATAGTAGACGGGATGCTTCTTCTGCTTCTCTGCCGACAGAATGTCGATGAAGCGGTTGAAGATAATCTCTGCCTGGTTGAGGTTGGTGCTTTTGTCGTTTTCATCGTCCTCGCTGTTGCTTATCATCATGCTGCACAGTTCGAAAAGGATGGCGCGAAGGATCGACTGAATTATTTCTGCCTTGAACGGGTTGTTCTGTTCCTCCATCTTCTGTCGCAGCAGGTCGCCATAGTTGACCACCACCGCCACATCGGCATCGCTGAGATGAAAGCAGATCCGGTGCTCCACATACAATGTGCGGTTCCATGTCGACACGTTCGTTCCGAGCAGACCTTGCACGATGCGGCTTGTCATGCACAGCACGCTGCCCTTGAAATCGTCGCTCACCTCAACGCCTCCAATGATGACGTTAGGCAGGCAGAACAGCAAGTCGCCCTGCTTCAGGTCATAGCTCTCGCCGTTTAGGCTTATGTGCAGGCACCCTTGTGCGCACGCCATGAGCGTGAACATGTTGCCGCGTGTGGGTTGTGATGTGCTCACATATGCCGCGTTTGAGACGATCATGATGTCGCCGTCCACATAATCAACTATCGAGTTGAGCCTTCCCAAGTCGGTCATGCCATATTCGAGAATGCCGTCAGTAGTGTTTGCCATCTTTTCTGTTGTTTGTTATGGCGGTGCTTGTTTTTTTTTGCCACCCTTTTCGTTAAAGTCAAGCGGTCAGCCGCTCCTTGTTCTGTCAAAACAATAAGACAAGACAGGATATTGCAGATGCATAAATTTCTTCTGCTGTGCCACTTAACCCATGCAAATTTACGAAATTATTTGAAAATGTTGTAACTTTGCGCCTAATAAAGATTTTTTTACCACTATGGAAAAGGAAAACCAATATGTAAAGCAGTTTCCCGACCTCATGTCGGGCAAGAAGGTAATGTATGTTCACGGGTTTGGCTCGTCAGCCCAGTCGGGCACGGTCACGATGCTCCGCACGTTGCTGCCCGAGACCACCGTCATTGCCGAAGACATACCCCTTCATCCAGTGGAGGGCATGGACATGCTGCGTCAGATGCAGCAGGAGGAGCAGCCCGACCTCATCATCGGCACGTCCATGGGCGGCATGTACACGGAGATGCTCTACGGCACCGACCGCATACTTGTGAACCCTGCTTTCCAGATGGGTGAGACCATGGGCAAGCACGGCATGATTGGCAAGCAGACGTTTCAGAACCCGCGTAAGGATGGCGTTCAGGAGTTTATTGTTACCAAGGCAATGGTTAAGGAGTATGAAGAGATGACCGCTCATTGCTTCGCCCATGCCGCAGACGAAGGCGAGCAGCAGCGCGTCTATGGCTTGTTTGGCGATGAGGACCCGTTGGTCCACACCTTCCCTCTGTTCAGCGAGCACTATGCCAACGCCATACGTTTTCACGGTGAGCACCGTCTCTCCGACAAGGTGGCGCACCATTATCTCATTCCCGTAATACGCTGGATCGATGACCGGCAAGAAGGACGCGAGCGCCCCATCGTGTTCATCGACTTCAACGCCCTTCACGACAGCTATAATAACCCCACTGCCAGCATGCACAAGGCTTATGAGATGCTCATAGAACGTTATGACGTTTATGTCGTGGCTCCCGCCCCAAGCAACACGCCCAGTGCTCTTGCCGATGTTCAGACTTGGGTAGAGAAATATCTCAGTGCTCCTGCCTGGAACCGCATAGTCTATGCAAACCAACAGCAGTTTCTCTATGGCGACTATTACATTTCAGCCACCGACACCCCCGCGTTCATGGGCACATCCATAAAGTGGGGCAGCGATGAGTTTAAGACCTGGGAGGAGATAATAACCTTCTTCGAGAGGTTGGGTGGCCAATGATGCCGCTTCACGGCTCCTCTTCTAAAAGGCACGTTTTATGCATATTTTCTCGTTGTTTTGCATAAATATACAGAAAAACAAGATGATATGTAAAACGTAAGTTTTGCTATCTTTTTGCGAACTTTTTAAGGCGAAAAACGACACTAATTGTTAACAAGTCTTAAAAACCACCTTTGGTTGTCAAAGAGCCTCTTTGAGGTCGTCAAAGAGCCTTAATGAGGCTGTCAAAGAGCCTCTTTGAGGACGCAATAAAGCCCCTTTCATTTTGTCATTTGGGCATAACGGAAAAATGAATAAAACAAGGTCTGTTTTTGCATAAATATGCAAAAGCAGACCTTGATTGTTCACCCCACTTATTCTTCTATTCTTCCACAATTTTTCCATCGAACAGCCGTATGGTGCGTTGCGCCATCAGAGCATCGTGCTCGTTGTGCGTCACCATGACGATGGTGGTGCCCTCTTGGTTCAGTTCGGTGAGTAGCTGCATAACCTCGGCGCCGTTTTTCGAGTCGAGGTTACCTGTAGGCTCATCGGCGAGGATGAGCTTCGGTCCGAACACCACGGCACGGGCTATCGCCACACGCTGTTGCTGTCCACCGCTGAGCTGGTGAGGGAAGTGGTGTGCGCGGTGCGATATGGCCATGCGCTTCATGATCTGCTGCACGCGCTCCTTACGTTCACCGGCTTTCATGTTGAGGTAGGTGAGTGGCAGCTCAATGTTTTCTGCCACCGTCAGCTCGTCTATGAGGTTAAAGCTCTGGAACACGAATCCTATCTCGCCCTTGCGCACGTTCGTGCGGTCGCGCTCACGCAGCTGCGACACGTCGCGGTCGCCCAGCAGATAGGTGCCCGACGTGGGGTTGTCGAGCAGTCCGAGGATGTTAAGCAAGGTGGACTTGCCACAACCCGACGGTCCCATGATGGCTACAAACTCGCCGTCCTTAACTTCGAACGACACATTGTCTAACGCTATTGTCTCCACATCTTCAGTGCGGAAATGCTTTGAAAGGTTTGTTATTGTAATCATAATATAAAGCTAAAGCCCCTCCCCCTCGCCACCTTCGGTGGCTCACCCCTCCCCGTTGGAGAGGGGAGTGAATAGCATGGGCTATAGGATTTTTCACTTTTCGTTTTTCACTTTTTCCTTCTCAAGGCGTCAGCCCTTTTTTACCTTTTTTACCTTTTTACCTTTTTACTTTTTTACCTTTAAATTGTTTCTTCCCCAAAATACTTGTCAAACTCTTTTCTCAGCAGCGTCTTGTCAACGATAATTTCTCTTATCACGCGCAGCGCTTCCTGGTTAGGAGAGTTTTGAATCCACAGCTTGATGTAGCCGTGGGCTGAGTATTTGTTTTCCATGTGGTCGACGAAGCGCTTCCATTGTTCCTCTTCCGATTTCTCCGGATAATGCGCCAAGCCATAGAGCACCGTGCGGCGGAACACCGTCTCGGGACGTAGGTCGCGGTCAGCTTCTGCCACAATCTTGCCGTATATGCTGCGTGGAGCATGCGAGGCAGAGGCGCGGTGGTCCTCCACAGCCTCGCGCATGATTTTTATCTGCTCTGGCGAGAACCAGCGGCGCAGACGCATGTCGGCAGCCAAGATCTTGCCGCTCGTCAGGTGGTGGATGGCACGCGGTCCCTCCAGTCCGAGGTCATGGTAGGCGGCGATGACATACGCCATGTTGATGTCGGCTCCGATGTTTCGTGCCAACTCCAGCGAGCGTTTTATCACGCTGTTGGCGTGAGAGAGGTTGTGAGCCTTGTCGAAGGCCGCATATTTAGGCAAAATATTTTGTTCGACAAACTCCATGATGTCGAGACTTACATTTCGTGTGTCCATAAGGATTGTTGTTGCTATTTATTTGCAAAATTAATCTATTATGGTTAATTTTGCAAGAACATTCAGCATTAATTAAAAGAATAATTCAAAACGGTTAATTAGAAACGTCAAGATATATAAAAATTATGGATGATACAAACGTGAGAGTAAATTCGGCCAAGGCGTGGTTCCTTGCAGCGCGTCCAAAGACGTTGACTGGTGCTGCCGTGCCTGTGATGATAGGCATTGCCTGTGCTGTGGCTTTGCATGGTGTGGAGGTGAGATGGGTGCCGGCGGTGTTGTGCATGCTGTTTGCCTTGATAATGCAGATTGATGCCAACTTTGTGAACGACTATTTCGATTTCATGAAAGGCACCGACGACGAACAGCGTCTCGGCCCTAAACGTGCTTGCTCACAGGGGTGGATCACCGCTCCTGCCATGCGCTCCGCCTTGCTGTTGACGACAGCCGTTGCTTGTGTTGTCGGCTTGCCACTCATCCTGTATGGTGGATGGGAGATGATTCTTGTGGGTCTTGCGTGCGTGGTGTTTTGCTTTCTTTACACCATCTCTCTGTCTTACATGGGTCTTGGCGATGTGCTCGTGCTCGTGTTCTTCGGCTTGGTGCCTGTGAGTATGACCTACTGGCTTGTTGCCCCTGCCTCGCCTCTGTTGTCTATTCCGCTGACTGTCATTGGCTTGTCGTTAGCTTGTGGTCTGGTTATAGACACGCTGCTCGTCGTCAACAACTACCGCGACATCGACAACGACCGACGCACAGGCAAGCGTACGCTCATCGTGAAGATTGGCGCTAAGAACGGTCGCTGCCTATATCTCTGGCTCGGCATTGCAGCATGTATCGTCAATTTTCTTTTCTGCTATCTCCCGGCTGTGTGGCCCTGGCTTCTGCCTCTCTTCTATCTGCCGTTCCACATCGCGACATACAGGGAGATGGTGCGCATTGACAAGGGTGCAGCCCTCAATCATGTGCTTGGCAAAACCGCCCGTAACATGTTTCTCTATGGTCTGCTCACAGCGGCAGGACAGGTCTTAAGCCTAACCATGGTTTAAGGCGTTTTGCAGGTCTATGGCGTTTAGGCAAGCTATCCATGACATTTAGCCGAGCTATCTATGGCACATAGCCGAGCTATATATGGCGTTTAGGTAGGCTATCTATGTCACATGGCTCGCCAATCTTGGATGTTTAGGCAGATTAAGCGTGGCTCATATATAATAAGGTGGAGGCTCAAACGAAACATTAATCGTTTGAGCCTCCACCTTATTATATAATAGTGACCTCTTGTCTTCTTTTCTTTCCCTCTTGTTTTCTTTTCTTTCCCTCTTTTTCTTTTCTCCTTCCGTCTCTTAGTTGAAGAAGTTCCAACTCAGACCGAAGCGGAAGACACGTTGGTTGAGAGGGTAGTGGGGTGTGAGGAAATATTGTCTGTTGCCGCTGCCCGCATTGACGTGACTCATCATCACGAAGAAGCGGGTATGCTTCAAGTGGAAGTTGGCGTAGATGTTGACGAGCGGATAGTTGCCCGTCTGCACACGGTTGTCGCCTGTCTGCACGGCATACTGTCCGAGCGCCGGACTGTAGTCGGGGGCATAATACTTTGTGAAGTAGCGTCCGTCGGCACCAAAGTCGCATTTCAGCACCTGTGCAATCTTGAAGCGCAGGTAGAGGTTGGTGTAGATGTTGAGGTCTGGCACGGGCAGCACATCGTTGTCCGTCGACTTCTGATATGTTATGACATTTTCCCAGTTGAGCGGTCCCAACTTAAAGTTCTGTGCCAGCGACAGCGTGAGCAACGTTATTGCTCCGCTTTTCTGTCTCACCTCCATGGTGTTGCCCTTGCGTGAGTGGTCGTCGGCAATGTTGTAGCCCATGGCCAGGTAAGTGTAGTTCTGAATTTCGTCGAAGGCCACGCGCAGCGTTGTGTTGGTCTTGCGATAAGAGAACAGGCCCTCCACGCGCGAGTGGAGCTCCTTGCTGAGCGAGGTGTTGTCCCACCAGAAATGGCGTGAGTGGTAGTGGCGATAGTAGAACGTTGGGTTGTTGCGGTGGAAGAAGCCCTTTGCCGCCAGCGTCACGGTGTCGCCAAACAGCGGGAAGTTGAGGTCCACCGCTCCGTCAATCTTAAGCTGTCCGAGGTCTTCGCCGAGCAGCCATGTCTCTGCCGTCACGTTATAGTGGAGCGTCTTGCCCTCCGTCTTCGACAGTTGTCCTCCCACGCTGAGGTTATGCTCGTTGTAAGAGGTTGTGGCTGTGTTAGAGTCGGAGCTTGGCAGCACAAAACGGCGCAGGTCTGATGTCACAAACGCCTTCACGCCAGCCTTTGCCCACTTGTTGAAGCCTTCGAGCATGGATATGGCAAACGTGTTCTGAAGGCGCAGGTGTGAGGTCTTGTCGTAGATGCTGTCGCCGGCGTAGGGGCCAGCCACATAGTTGTCGGCATAGAAGTCGGCAGGCGTGTTGTATGCCTGGTATATGCGCTTATAGTTGTCGAGCTTCATGGTGTGTATGAAGCTGGTCACCGGCACATACTCATCCTTCATCCACATCGTGTCGGCAACCGCCTTAGCCGACACCTTAGCCAAGCTGTCAGCCATCTCCTTGCTGTCCACGTTTATGCGTCCGCCCTTGCCTATGCTGTCGGTTGCTGTCGGCTCGTTACCCGCAATCTTGGCATCGCTGGGTCTGCCGGCATAGGTCTTCTTCTCCTTCACGTTGTCTTCGTTGAAGTCGCGCCCCTCGTCTTCAGCCTTTCGCCGTTCCTCTTCGCGTCGTTTGCGCTCCTCGCTGTCGCGCTTGGCTTCCATGGCAAACTTCTTCGCCTTGATCTCTTCCTCCGTCATCTTCACCTTGCGCTTGAAGCCCACATTGTAACGGTGTGAGAGAAAGACATGCTGGTTGTCGTTGCGGTTCCAGTTGTTCTCCAGAACGGTCGGAATCTCGTTTGTGGCAAAGTTGTCGTCAAAGCTCTCGGGGTGCAGCACAAAGTTGTCGTCGGTTATACCGCCGTTCTCCGTCACCTTCTGGTGGTTGGTAGAGAAGAGAAGGTGTGCCTGGTAGCGGTCGCCGAGGTAGGAGCCATACATCGTGTAGTTGAAGTGGGACGTGCTCTGGTTCTGATAGTAGCCGCGTCCGTAGATATAGTCGAAGTTGAAGCCCACGACCAGTCGTTTGCCCGCGTTCACGCCAAACTTAGCCGTGAAATGGTCCTCGCCGTTTGTGCGGTTTCCTGCCGTGTTGTATGTGAGGTTTGTGAAAGGCGATAGCGTGTTGGTGAAATGGAATGTCGACACAGGCTTCACGAAATAGTCGTAAGGCTGTGTGAAGAGAAACTGTCCGTCGTCCTGACGGTCAATGAACACGCGGTTTATGCGTGGCGTGCCGACGTTGCCCAAGGTGTTGTATTCGCCTCTGAGACCTGTCCCGAAGATGGTGTTCATGAACATGTGGGGCACGGTGTCGAGCTCAGCCTTTCTTATGTCTCCAAAGCGTTCGTCCACGGTCCACACCTTTATGCCCTTCGGAATCTCCTTGTCGGTGCCCAGCGAGTCGGCGTTATGCTTTGTCGACCTTCGCGTTACGTTTCCGTCTTCGTCCATCTGGTTGAACGAGTCAAATTGTGCCCATGCCATCAACGGCATGAGCACGAAGAGTGTAAGAGATATAAAATGTCTGTACATCAAGTTGGGTTTATTTACGCAACAATCGCAAGCAACATTCTGCCACCTTGAAGATGATGGCGCAGAGCAGAACGAATGTGCCTACGGCATGGCTTGAAAGGTAATACAACAATACGCCGACAACAGCTCCCAACATGAAGATGATGTTGAGGATGTTGCGTATCTTGAAAAATCGGTCACGAGGTTGTTCCTCCTCTCCGCGGCGGTGGCGAGGGATGTGGTTCTCGTTTGTTTCGTTTATATCCATAGCTTTCTTTGTTTACGGGTTATTGATTCGGCATGCGCTGATGGTGGGTAAACCGCCCCGAGGAATCTACTCGTTGCCTTTCACCATCTTGGTGATAAGCTCAAACAGTTCGTCCTTGCGGTCGATGGTGCTGCGGCGGAACTTTGCCGAGCCTGGCAGCAGCTTTGTGCCTTTTTTGTTTATGGCTTCCTTGTCTGAGATCCATTCTTCGGCGCTTGTACGCATCTCCGTGGGGCGTCCCTGTTCGTAGAGGAACGTCATGCGCTCAAGGGTGAGGTGCAGATGCCCGTCGGTGCATTTGGCGATGACGGTGTAGTTGAAGCGTGTGCGGTCGAGCACCACAAAGTTTTTCTTGAATGTCATCCATTCGTGATATTGTGCCACGATGCTGTGCTCCTTCTTGTTCACCAGCACCACGCCGCTCTTCGAGCGCTCGTCTTGAATCTGACACTCTTGGTTTGCGATGGTGTCGAGCGCCACATACATGCGGTCATAGATCTGTTGAGCGCTCAGCGCTGGCACGTCAAGGTCGAGCGTGAACACCACATTGCCGTCCTGCTCGGGCATGGCTCCAGGTTTCAGATACTTATAATCTTCGCTGTTGGGGTCAAGTGCATGGCGTGCCGGCACAAGCTTGGTTGCGGCAATCTGCTTGTCCTCAGCCTGTTGTGCTGCATCAGCTGTCTTGTTGCCTGCTTTGGCGGCTTGCTTGCGTGCCTCTTTCTCAGCTCTTGCAGCCTCTTTTGCGGCTTTCTTTGCAGCCTTGGCAGCAGCCTTAGCTTCCTCTGCTGCTTTGCGTGCTTCCTCAACCTTGTTTTGTGTGGGCACAGCCTCCCATTCGCTCTGAGCCAAGGCTGTGAGAGGGAGGAACATCATTATTGTGAAAAACAATTTCTTCATATCTTCCGATTTTATGGTCATTACATTATATCTTGCAAAATTAATAAATTATGCGCAACAAAGGGCCACAATATTCATTATTTAACGTTTAAGAGCTGAAGAACTTTGGGTTTTGGCGTTTAAGAGCTTTGCTCTTGTTGTGGAAGCGCTTTTGTTTTGTTGTTTCAGACCTTTTGTTTTGTTGCGAAAACGCTTTGGTTTTGTTGTTTCAGACCTTTTGTTTTGTTGTGAAAGCGTTTTGGTTTTGTTGTTTCAGACCTTTTGTTTTGTTGTTAAAGCGTTTTGGTTTTGTTGCAAAAGGGTAAAAGATTTGCTGTGAAAGGGTCTAAGATATTGCATATTTATGCGTTATGTTGTATATTTATTCAAAACGCAATGTGTAACAATTAAAGGCGGTTTTGTTGGCAAAAAGACAGAAAAAAGAGTGTTTTGCTATACAGTTTTGTTAACAAGTCTTAAAATCCGGCTTTCGTTGTCATTAAGCCTCTTTGAGGTCGTCAAAGGGCCTTAATGAGGCTGTCAAAGAGCCTCTTTGAGGATGCAATAAAGGCACTTTCATTTTGTCATTTGGGCCCTTTTGGAAAACATCCGCAAAAGGGCCTGTTTTTGCATAAATATGCAAAACTATTCTTTTATTTCCCATCCGTCAATAGTTCCAGTTTCGGATGAGAAATTGCTGCCAACAAGATAAATTTTTCTGCTGTCTGTTGCATATTCGCGAGCATAGCCTTTCTTCTCTATCTGCTCTAAGGCTTCCATAGCAGAACCGTCGCGTTTGAATTCAAAAACGAAGATATTGTGCTTTGTTTCAACCACACAATCAACCCTTCCTTCGCTCTGTTCTTTCTCTACAAAGACTGTGAAACAGCTAATCATTCTTAGAACAAGGTAGAAGGTATACTGAAAATAACGTTCCTTCTCGCGCTCATTGTCTTTGCGGCGTTGGTTGTAAGGTATGCTGGCAAAAAACGATGTGAACATTTTTCCCAATTGTTTGCAATCGCCTTTCTCCATTATGGTTACCACTTCCATAATCCAAGAAGACGTAATCTCTTTTGTTTTAAGATAACTTGATGCCAACATGGTAACAAAGCCACGCTTCACCTCGTCGTTGGGAAAATCTAAAAGGTAAGAGTCCATGTCCATATTCCAATCTTTGATGGTGAGGTAGCCGCTCTGGTAGATCATAGGCAACGGTGCCTCCACATCGGCTTTATAGTCGATAAACTCTTCTTTGGGATAATATTTGTTTACTATTTCGTTAAGGTTTTCATCAAAATGTGAGAGCAAGCGAATAAGATATGTCGGTGTGCCCGTGCTGAACCAATAGTCGCTCAGCTGTTTCTTGCTCAGCGCGTTTAATATGCTGAACGGATTGTATATGTCGAGCATGTTTGCGCTGAAATGGTATCCGTCATATTTGCGTTTGAGTTTACTTTTTATCTCTTCCTCAGACAGCTTGTATCTTTCTGCCATCGCGTTTATTTGCTCGTCAAAGACAGAATAAAATTCTTCTTCTGAGATGCCGCAAAGAGCTTCGTAATGCTCGTCCATGCTGATGTCGTTAGGTTGGTTGAACCCACTAAACACGCTCACTTGTGAAAATTTTGTTACACCTGTGAGCAACACAAAGCGCAGGTCGGCATCTGCTTCTTTAAATACGGAATAGAAACCTTTCAAGCTGTTGCGATTATATTCTTCAAGGCTCATTGTGCCATAATCGCCACTCATAGCGATGTCCAAATCCATGACATCGAGCAGAGGTTTGTCATATTCGTCAATAAGCACAACCGCTCTCTCGCCAGTTTTTGCATGGGCGTTTCTTAGCACAGCTTGAAATCTGCTTCCTAACGTCATGGCAAACTCGTCCTTGCCGTAAAGCTGTTCTGCACGGGCGACAAATTCTTCCAATACGTTGTCAAGCGTATGTGGCTCCACAAAATTTTGTCCACCAAAAGAAAGATGAAACACGGGATGTTTCTTCCATTCCTTTTCTAACGAGTCGATGGCAAGACCTTTGAACAATTCTCGCTTTCCCTCGAAAAAGCATTTTAGGGTGGACACAAGCAATGACTTTCCAAATCGTCGTGGACGACTCAGAAAGTATGTCTTGCCGTTATGCACCAAATCGTAAACTAAAGCTGTTTTGTCGACGTAAACAAAACCACCCTCTACAATTTGGTCAAAACTCTGTATGCCTATAGGATATTTCATCTTCTTGCTGTTTTTTGCTGTCCTTTGGCAAAGTTACGAAAAATAATTGCAAGAACAAAGTGGAGCGATGAAAATATGTGCTTGAGTAAAATTTTGTACAAGCCAACTATTTCTTCTCTTCCAACTGCTGCTGCAACCTCACAATCTCGTCGCGATATTGGGCTGCTTGAATGAAGTCGAGGTTCTTGGCGGCCTCTTTCATGAGCTGTGTGGTGGCGTCGATGCTCTTCTGCAACTGCTCGCGACTCATGCGCACGATGATAGGGTCGGCGGCAAAGGCTGCCTGTTGCGGCTCCACATAAGGCTCGTAACGTGTTGTTCTCTGCGGCTTTTTCGCCTCGCGTGTCTCGGGCGTTGACGATGAGGCGGCAGACAGCGAGCCCTTGATGTCCTTCTTGATCTGCTTGGGCGTGATATGGTGCTCCTCGTTATATTTGAGCTGTATGGTGCGTCGGCGTGCCGTCTCGTCGATGGTGCGCTGCATGCTGTCGGTTATGGTGTCGGCATACATTATTACCTTGCCGTTCACGTTTCGTGCTGCACGTCCCGCCGTCTGTGTGAGCGAGCGGTGTGAGCGTAGGAAGCCCTCCTTGTCGGCATCGAGAATGGCCACGAGCGACACCTCTGGCAGGTCAAGACCCTCGCGCAACAGGTTCACGCCCACCAGCACATCGTAGAGACCTTGGCGAAGATCGTTCATGATCTTCACACGGTCGAGCGTGGCGACATCGCTGTGAATGTAGTTGGCTTTGATGCCGTTGTTGAGCAGATACTCAGTAAGCTCCTCAGCCATGCGCTTGGTCAGCGTGGTCACGAGCACACGCTCGTCGCGGTGTGTGCGTGTGAGAATCTCGTCCATCAGGTCATCAATCTGGTTCTCGCTTGGGCGCACCTCGATCTCGGGGTCGAGCAGGCCTGTGGGGCGTATGATCTGTTCAACGACAACGCCCTCTGCCTCGCGAAGCTCAAAGTCGGCAGGTGTGGCAGACACATAAACCACCTGGTTGACCATCTCCATGAACTCTTCAAACTTGAGCGGACGGTTGTCGAAGGCGGCAGGCAGACGGAAACCATACTCGACAAGGTTCTGCTTGCGGGCACGGTCGCCTCCATACATGGCGCCTATCTGTGGCACGCTCACATGGCTCTCGTCGATGAAGAGCAGGAAATCTTTGGGGAAGAAATCGAGCAGGCAGTAAGGGCGTTCGCCTGGCTGGCGGCCGTCAAAATAGCGCGAGTAGTTCTCGATGCCGCTACAATGGCCCAGTTCCTTGATCATCTCCATGTCATACTCCACGCGCTCCTTTATGCGTTGTGCTTTGATAGGATCGCCAAGGTCGTTAAAATAGTCGATCTGTGCCGTGAGGTCATCCTGAATCATCCTTATAGCCTGATCCGTCTGCTCCTTAGACGTTACGAACAGGTTGGCAGGGTAGATCTGGTAGTCGTCAAACGAGGCAATGCGGTGAAATGTCACGGCATCGAGTTCCTCAATAGAGTCGATCTCATCGTCCCACCACGAAATGCGCAAAATGTTGTCGCTGTAAGCCATCGACACGTCTACCGTGTCGCCCTTGACGCGGAAGAAGCCGCGCTTCAGTTCCACGTCGTTGCGCACATACAACGCCTCGACGAGCCGTCGCAAAAAGGCGTTGCGGTCGATGTTCTGTCCGCGCTTTATGCTTATTATGCTGTTGGCCATGGCTGTAGGGCCTCCCATGCCGTAGATGCACGACACCGACGACACCACCACCACGTCCTGCCGCCCCGAGAGCAGGGCGCTCACGGCAGCCAGTCGCAGCTTGTCAATGTCCTCGTTTATGGCGAGGTCTTTCTCAATGTATGTGTCGGTGGTGGGCAGGTAAGCCTCCGGCTGGTAATAGTCGTAATAGGACACATAATATTCTACCGCGTTGTTCGGGAAGAAACTCTTCATCTCTTCATAAAGCTGCGCGGCGAGCGTCTTGTTGTGGCTGAGGATGAGGGTAGGGCGGTTTATGTTGTTTATGACGTTGGCCATGGTGAAGGTCTTTCCCGAGCCTGTGACGCCGAGCAGCACCTGTGCGTGTTCGCCCTGCTTTATGCCATCGGTCAGTTCCTTTATGGCTTCGGGCTGGTCGCCTGTGGGTGAGTATTTGGATGTGAGCTGAAACTTCATGTTTTATCCTGTAACTTTATGTTTGCAAGTTACAAAAATACTAAAAAAGCTTGTAACATGCAAAGAATAGCTTGATATTAAGCTATTTTTTGTGAAAAAAGAAAACTAAAGCTTTGCAAATAAAAGAATTATCATTAATTTTGCAGTTCAAAAATAAAAGTATGAGAAAGTTTTTCCCTATCATAATCGTTTCCGCAATGCTGCTTACGGGTTGCGCAAACGAGTTTAACCAGGTTTACAAGACCTCCGACTATTCGTACAAGTATGAATATGCCAAGGAGTGCTTCATGAAAGGAAAGTACACCCGTGCCGTGACGTTGCTTCAGGATCTCGTCACCTTGCAGAAGGGTACAGACAACGCTCAGGAAAGTCTTTACATGCTCGCCATGGCGCAGTATCTGGGCAAGGATTATGAGAGCGCTGCCACCACATTCAAGAAATATTACTCCAGCTACCCCAAGGGCGTGTATGCAGAGATGGCGCAATATTATATAGGACAAAGCCTCTACATGTCGACCCCTGAGCCTCGCTTGGACCAGAGCCAGACGGTGGCGGCCATTTCGGCTTTCCAAGATTATCTTGACCTCTTCCCTGACGCAAAATATAAGGAGACGGCACAGAACCGCCTGTTTGCCTTGCAGGACAAGCTGGTGCAGAAGGAGTTTTATTCGGCTCAGCTCTATTATGACCTTGGACAATATTTCGGCAACTGCACAAACGGCGGCAACAACTATGAGGCGTGCATCATAACAGCACAGAACGCTCTTAAGGATTATCCCTACATGTCGATGCGCGAGAAGTTTGCGCTGCTCATCATGAAGAGCAAGTATGAGCTGGCACAGCAGAGTATTGAGGAGAAGAAGTTTGAACGCTTCCAGGATGCAGAGGACGAGTGCTACGGATTCATCAACGAGTATCCCGACTCAAAGAGCAAGTCGCTTGCTGAGAAATACATCAGCAAGTGTAAGGAGGTAACGAAAGACTAAGACATAATTTTTAAAGAATAACATTATTAAAATATAAGATTAATGGATTACAAGAAATCAAAGGCGCCGGTAAACACCGTAACCAGAAACATCATGGATCTGTGCGACGAGACCGGAAACATCTACGAGAGTGTTGCTATCATTTCAAAGCGTGCTAACCAGATTGCTGTTGAAATAAAGCAGGACCTCAACAAGAAGCTTCAGGAGTTTGCCTCTTACAACGACTCGCTTGAGGAGGTGTTTGAGAACCGTGAGCAGATTGAGATCTCACGCTACTATGAGAAGCTTCCGAAGCCTACACTTATTGCCACGCAAGAGTTTGTTGAAGGCAATGTCTACTATCGTGATCCTGCAAAGGACAACGGCAACAACAACGCTGAGTAAGAGCCAAGGCCATGATTCAGCGCAAACAGACCGTCTTCCTGTTCCTTGCTCTTGTGGCAACCATCTGTTGTCTGTGCATGCCCGTAGGCACCTTTGTGCAGCAGGGCATGGGCACCGACAGCACGGTGTTTAACCTGTGGATGGAGCAGGACGGCAACAAAAATTTTGCAGTGTGGCCGCTCTTCGTGGTGCTCCTGCTCTCTTGTCCCGTGTGCCTTATGGCCATCTTTGCCTTCCGTAACCGCATGCTGCAGAGCAAGCTATGCGTTGTGGGCATGGCGTTACAGGTGGTGTGGGGTGCCGCCCTCTTCTTCTTCGCTTCCACGCTTGGCGGCGATGGCGTCTCGTTCCATGTAGGTTTTGCTTCGGCATTTCCCGTGGTGGCTCTTGTGCTCTATTTTATGGCACGTCGTGGCATCCTTGCCGATGAAAAGCTGGTTAGAGCAGCCGACAGGATAAGATAAAAAGTTTTTTTGATGAATAATTTCAGTAGGGTTTGAAACCTGCTTGAACAGATATGAAGACTCAACAACGTTGTGTTGTGTGAGTCTTTATTTTGTTGTGCCTTTTCAATAAACTGCAAATAACGATAAAAGCAATTCAAAATTGGCATTCAAGCCATCGTGACACCTACCATCGACCTCAGCCATAACGAGGGCGCATGTAACATCTCGCTGCGTGTATGGGGATCAGGAGGCGACAGGCTCATCATTCAGGGCTCTAACCCTGCATCGCAGGCTGCCAAGGTTGTGGTGAAATAAAGTCTGCGCGCGTATAAACAAAAAATCCGCCGTTACACTATGTGATGTGTAACGGCGGATTTTTTGTCTCCTGTTTTTTAAGGCTTTGCCTGCATCTTTCTTTGCAAGGCAAGCCTCTTGTCTTATGGAAGACAAGCTCTTTATTTCTTCAGAGCTTCAGCTACAAACTGCTTGAGGTCTTCGCCTCTAAGGTCGGTTGCCAAGATGTTTCCGTTTTTGTCAATAATGATGGTGTGGGGAATGGCTTGCACGCCGTTTGCTTTTGCCACCTCGCTGTCCCAGCCTCTAAGTTCTGAGAGTTGAAGCCACGTCATGTTGTTGGCTTGAGTGGCCTCCTTCCAACGCTTGTAGTCAGAATCGAGAGACAGGCCGATGATGCCAAGCCCTTTGTCCCTATAGCTGTTGTAGATGTCGACGATGTTTGGCATCTCGTTCATGCAAGGCCCGCACCAGCTGGCCCAGAAATCAAGAATTGTGATCTTGTGTTTGCGTGCCTCTTCAAGAACGGAGATGGGGTTGCGGTCAAAATCGGGTACGGAGATGTCGTTAAAGGTGTGGCCTGATGTTTGCCCGTTAGGATTGGCCGATAGCTCTACTTGCTCAGGCTCAGGATCTGAAAAAAGGGATGCGATACAATCGCGTCCCTTCATGTTCTGACAAGCCGTGAGCGCGAGGCTCACGGCCGTCAGAATGATTATGTGTTTGCAGTTCTTCATTGCGTCTTTATACAAGATATTGCGAGCTGATGCTTTCGTTGTTCACAACGCGGCGGATGGTCTCGGCAAACATGTCGGCAACCGACAGCTGCTTAACCTTTGCGCAGCGGTTAGAGTAGGGGATAGAGTCGGTGAAGACAATCTCCTCAAGAGCAGAGTTCTGGACACGCTCTGAAGCGGGACCGCTCATCACACAGTGAGAAGCACAAGCACGAACGCTCTTGGCACCGGCAGCCTTCATGATGTCGGCAGCCTTGGTGATGGTTCCTGCTGTGTCGACCATGTCGTCAACAATGACAACGTTCTTGCCGTTAACATCGCCGATAATCTGCATGCTATCAACAACATTGGCTCTTGCACGGGTCTTGTTGCAAAGCACCAGTGGGCAGCCAAGATACTTGGCGAAGGTGTTGGCACGCTTTGAGCCGCCAACGTCGGGTGATGCTACCACGAGGTCTTTGAGGTGCAGGCTCTGCAGGTAAGGCAGGATAACACCTGAAGCGTAGAGGTGGTCAACGGGTACGTCGAAGAAGCCCTGGATCTGGTCGGCATGGAGGTCCATAGTGATCAGACGGTCGATACCGGCAGCGCTCAGCAGGTCTGCTACAAGCTTTGCGCCGATGCTCACACGCGGTTTGTCTTTTCTGTCCTGACGTGCCCAACCGAAATAAGGAATTACGGCGATGATGTGACGTGCCGAAGCGCGTTTGGCAGCGTCAATCATGAGTAGAAGCTCCATGAGGTTGTCTGAGTTGGGGAATGTGCTCTGTACGAGGAACACGTCGCGTCCGCGGATCGACTCCTCGTAAGATACGGCAAACTCGCCGTCAGAAAATTTAGTTACCACCAGGTTTCCCAGGGGGCATCCCAAACTTGCGCAGATCTTCTCTGCAAGGTATCTCGTGTTAGTTCCCGAGAACACCAAAAAAGAGTTGTTCGCACTCATTTTTTAATCTTTTGATTATGTTGAAAATATAATGTTTTAAATTGATCGTCTTTTGATGGTTTGTTAACCGACAGCCTTAACTCTCTGTTAACCAATCGTCTTTATTATCTTCTCAAAATAATTAATGATTTCCTTATAGTCTTTTTGGTTGTGGATGTCAAACTTGTTCCACAAGTCGCCTCTTATAACCACACCTCCGAAACCAAGGTCTTTGGCTATGCGTATGTTGTCGAGCGTCATGCCTCCCATCGCATACACCTTCTTGTCTATGAGCCCTTTGTCGGCAGCCTGTTCGAGCTGTTGCATGGTGAAATCTGATTTCTCCTCTGGTGAGCTCACGCTGTTGAAGATGTTGTGCAAGAACACCTGGTTGCTGCAACGTTTCATCTCCTTTAGCTGGTCTATGTTTGAGCATGAGCGACCTATGCGTCCTTTATAGCCTTCAGGCTCCTTTATGCTGGCATCGTCGAGATGTATTCCTGCCAAATCGTATTCCTGCTTTAGGTAGAAATGGTCATGTACGGTGATCTTATCGTAAAAATCGTCGGGCAAGAGCGTTAGCAAGCGTTCGGCATACATGGGCGATGCTCCTGGCTTATACAGATGCAGGCTTTCCATGCCTTGTTCGAAGAGCGCGGATAGTATTTTGTCTTCTTCCACAAAGAATGTGGATTTAGTCATTATTACGAGCTTCATCGTCCTATATTTTCAATTTAATTGCAAATGTATGAATTTTATCCCAAACATGCAATAGTCTATATGAGAAATTTGTTCTTTTACGGCTCTTTGTTGCCTTTTTGTATGTTTTAAAAAGAAAAAACGAACGTTTTGTCAAGACTAATTGAGGATTTTTATGGAAGGCAAAAGATGTTTTAAAAAAACAAATGATGTTCATGAAAGAGCAAAAGGCAGTCATGAAAGAGCAAAAGGCAGTCATGAAAGAGCAAAAGACAGTCATGAAAGAGCAAAAGGCGGTCTTGAAAAGACCAATGGGTTATGAAAAGAAGATAGAGACAAAAGAGACAACTCTTTAATTGTGAGGCTGTAAAACCGTGATTGAAGAATTGTCACTGTTGTCTCTATCGCCTTTAAAACGCTGCTTTTGTAACGTCTTGTCTTTATCGTTTGATCTCGATATCCTGTTTCACGTTGTTGCGTATCTTGGTGAGATATTGCTTCATGCGCTTGGCATCCTTGTTGTCAATGATGTCGAGCAGTTCTTTCAGTTCTGTGCGTATCTGTGCCACAGAGTCGTGGGTGTAGGGGTTGAACAGAATCTCCTGCAACAAGAAATCGTCCTCGTTGAGCACGCCCTTGGCTATCTGCATGTGGCGCTTGAAGGTGGTGCCAGGCGCGTCTTGGTGCTTCATGACAGCCGCAAAGGTGAAGGTGCTGACGAACGGGATGCTCAGCGAGTAGGCCACGGTGCGGTCGTGCTCCTCGAACGTGTACTCGTAGATGTTTAATCCCAACTTGCTGTATAGGTCGCGGAAGAAGATGCGGCCCATATAGTCGCCCTCGCTGATGATGATGGCGTTCTCCTCGCTCAGCTGGTTGAGGTTAGCGAAGGTCGGGCCAAACATGGGGTGGGTCGAGACATAAGGATGGCCCGTTGTCTCGTAGAACGCCTTCAAGCCCGTCTTTACTGATGATATGTCGCTAATAATGCAGTCGGGGCGTAGGCTGGGCAGCACCTCCTTAAATGCAGAAACGGTGTATTTTACCGTCACGGCATTGATGACGAGGTCAGGGTTAAACTCCTTTATTTCGTCGAGCTGCGTGAACCGTTGGCAGTTGTATGTGAACCTCATGCGCATGGGGTCTTTCTCATACACCGCCGTTTCGTGTTCGAAGCTGAGCAGGTCAAGAAAGAAACTTCCCATCTTGCCTGCTCCCAAAACTAATATTCTCATCTAACTTACTGGTTTATGATCTCCATCTGCTGACGTACCGACTCCTCATGCACATGCTCGAACACCTCTTTTATAAACTCGGGGTCCATGCCGCAGAGAGAACCTTGTGCGCCGCGCTTGTCAAGAATCTCATTGTAACGAGAGGTCTGAAGCACCGTCATGTTGTGTTCCTTCTTGTATTGGCCAATCTCGCGGCACACACGCATGCGTTGTGCCAGGAGGTTCATGAGCTGGTTGTCGAGCTCATCGATCTGCTTACGGAGCTCATGTATGCCCTCTGTCGTGACCTTCTCGTCGCGGATGACGAGCAGACTGAGTATGTAGTCGAGCACATCGGGCGTTACCTGCTGCTTGGCGTCGCTCCATGCGTTGTCGGGAGAGCAGTGGCTCTCAACAATCAGACCGTCGAAGCCGAGGTCCATGGCCTGCTGGCAGAGAGGAGCGATGAGCTCACGACGGCCACCTATGTGGCTGGGGTCGCAGATGATCGGCAACTCAGGAATGCGGCGGCGCAGCTCGATAGGAATCTGCCACATCGGCATGTTGCGGTATATCTTCTTGTCGTAGCTTGAGAAGCCACGGTGTATGGCTGCCATACGCTTGATACCTGCCTGGTTTATGCGCTCCATAGCACCAATCCACAGCTCGAGGTCGGGGTTCACGGGGTTTTTTACAAACACAGGCACGTCCACACCCTTCAAGCTGTCGGCAAGCGCCTGCATGGCGAAGGGGTTGGCGGTGGTGCGGGCACCTACCCACAGCACGTCGATGCCATACTTAAGAGCCAGCTCCACATGCTCGGGTGTGGCCACCTCGGTGGCGGTGAGCATGCCTGTCTCCTTCTTTACCTCTTGCATCCAGGGCAGAGCTACCTCGCCGTTGCCCTCAAACCCACCGGGCTTGGTGCGCGGCTTCCATACACCAGCACGGAAGATGTGGCATCCGAGCTTTGCCAGCTGGCGTGCTGTTTCTATAACCTGTTCCTCTGTCTCTGCCGAGCAAGGGCCGGCGATGACGATGGGACGTTCGTTGTCACTGGGGAGATTAAGCGGTTTGAGTTCTAATTCCATATTATCTTAGTTTTATTGTTTATTGTTCAGTTAATCATTTTCTTAATTCTTTCCAACGCCTCCTTTATCTTCTCGTCCTTGGCACACAGGCTGATGCGTATGTAACGTTGGCCGTTGGAGCCGAAGATAAAGCCTGGGGTAATGAACACGCGGGCCTCGTGGAGCACCTTCTCTGTAAGCTCCTCGGCGTTGGCATAGTGGTCAGGTATGCGTCCCCATAGGAACATGCCCACCTGTGAGTGGTCGAACGAGCAACCGAGCGTGGCCATGATCTGTTCGGCGATGTCGCGGCGACGACGGTAGGTCGTGATGTTTGCCTCGTGGTGCCATTCGGGTGTGTTGGTGTTGAACGCCTCGGCGGCAGCGAGCTGTAGACCGCGGAACGTGCCCGAGTCGATATTGCTCTTTATCTTCAAGATCCACGATATGAACGTGGGGTTGGAGGCGCACATGCCCACACGCCAGCCCGGCATGTTGTGGCTCTTCGACATTGAGTTGAACTCTATGCAGCAGTCTTTTGCTCCAGGCACCTGCAACAACGACATCGGCTTGTCGTTGAGAATGAACGAGTAGGGGTTGTCGTTAACCACCACGATGCCGTGCTTCTTGGCGAACGCCACAAGACGCTCGTAGGTCTCGCGACGGGCGTTGCCGCCTGTCGGCATGTTCGGATAGTTGGTCCACATGAGCTTCACGTCGGTGAGGTCCATCTTTTCCAGCTCGTCAAAGTCGGGCTGCCAACCGTTGTCTTCGCTCAGGTTATAATTGATGATCTCTGCACCGAGAATCTTGCTCAGCGATGTGTAGGTGGGGTAGCCGGGGTTGGGCACCAGCACTTTCTCGCCTGGGTTGACAAACGCCAAGGTTACATGTAGAATTCCTTCCTTTGAACCGATAAGGGGCTGAACCTCTGTGTCGGCGTTGAGGTTTACATCATACCAGCGCTTATAGAAGTTAGCCATGGCGTGACGCAGCTCAGGCGTTCCCATCGTGGGCTGATAGCCGTGGGCGTTGGGTTGTGCTGCTACCTCACATAGCTTCTCTACGGTCTGCTTTGACGGTGGCATGTCGGGTGAACCGATGGCTAACGATATGATGTCTTTGCCTTCGGCGTTTAGTTTCGCTACTTCTTTCAGCTTGCGGCTGAAATAATATTCTTGTACTGCCGACACACGGTCAGCGGGTTTTATTGCAGTCATTTTTTTCTGTTTTTTTATGTGAATAGCCTTGCGTTTGGATGTTTCCCTTTTTCCTTTTCCCTTAATTCTTCACTCTTCACTCTTCACTCTTCACTCTTCACTTTCTTCACTCTCCCTTATACTCTCCCAATATTTTCATTTCGCTTGTGAGAGGTATTATGGCATCGATGCTTTGGTGATAGCGGGTGATGTTGTTATAAGTGACATCGACATAGAAAAGATATTCCCATTCGTGACCGATGATGGGGAGCGATTGGATCTTTGTCAGGTTGATGTTGTAGAACGAGAGGATGGTGAGCACCTTTGACAGACTGCCCTCCTCGTGGGGAACGTTGAACACCAAACTTGCCTTGTCGGCCTTCTCTATGGGGCGTAGGAAATCGGCCTTGTTGGGGTTGCAGACAACGAGGAAGCGGGTGTAGTTGTGCTTATTGTCCTCTATGTGGTCTTCCAAAATCTTTAAGCCGTGAAGCTTTGCGGCAGCAGCGTTACAAATGGCAGCCCATCCGTGACATTGGTTCTTGGCTATATATTCGGCAGAGCCAGCGGTGTCTTCTGCCTCCACCGCCTTAAGGTCGGGATGGTTAGACAGATATTTGCGACATTGCATCAGGGCCACAGGGTGCGAGTGGACTTCGCTGATTGTTGTCCAGTCGTCCTCGGGCAGACAGCAGATGCAGTGATGAATCTGCAACTTATGCTCTCCGGCGATGGTGGTGCCAGAGTCGCGCAGCAACTCATAGTTGTGCAGCAGACTTCCTGCGATGGTGTTTTCTATCGCCACCATTCCGATGACTGTCGGGTCGCGCTTTATGTTCTCAAACACCTGCTCAAAGGTTGCGCAGCATATTAGCTGTATCTGTTCTCCCTGAAAGTGTTCGTGTGCCGCGATGTCGTGGAACGACCCGTTGAAGCCCTGTATTGCAATTCTTTTCATCTCTCTGTTTCTTTTATCTTTATGTTTCCTTTATCTTGTTTCTTCGTGTCTTACGCGTTTCCTTGTTTCTTAAGTGTCTTTCGCGTGTTACGAAAAAGCCCCGCTTTCACTTGTATGTGAAGCGGGGCTTGAGTTTGTCAATATCTTACCATAAGTTGAAATTTTATACGCAACTTCCCGCTTCACAATTTCTTGTAAAGTAAAAATAAAAGTAATAAAAAGATGCGTACATTTTCATAACTATATGTTTTATCTTGTTTTTATTTGTTTTTTTGTTTCTTTTTGTTTTAATCTTGTTTTATTGCTTGCAAATGTATAACATTTTTTTCTTACAAACAAGAAAAAAACAAAAAAATGTCAGATTAAGTGCTTTTTTTCTTGTTTTTAGTAATTTTTTACGGCTGTTTTGCCGTCACATGTCATGCTGCTTTGCTCGGGCTTGCTGTTTCGCTTTGCTTAGGCTTGGTCTTTCGCTTTGCTTAGGCTTGCCCTTTTTGCTTTGTCCTCTTTTTCTCAACGTCTAGTTGTTGAACAGTCCGAACGGGTCTACGCTCTTATAGGCTGTGCGCACCTTGTGCTCCACGCCCTCGGCGGTGTAGTCGCCGCTCACACCTTCTGCTATCTTAGGATCCAGTTCGAGCACAGAGCGCATGTCTTCCTCTGCACCTTTCGTGTCGCCCTGAGCCATGCGTATGGCGCCACGCTCCTTGAAGGCTAACACGCTGAAGGGGTTGGCATCGAGCACACGGCCATAGTCGGCAATGGCCTTATCGTGATCACCGCTTCTCTCTGCTATGCGTGCCACGAGCAGAAGCACATCCTCGTTGTCCTCTACGTTCTTTTCTAACCATTCGGCATCTTCCGATGCTCCTTTTACGTCGCCCATGTTCATGAGAAGCTCGCCGCGCAGCAGGCGTGCGGCCCCAAAATCGTCCTTTAGAGTGATGGCCTTGGTCAGCAAGGCAATGGCGCTGATGGCGTTGCCTTGTCCGTTGCATGCGCGGGCATAGTTGAACAGCACCATGGGGTTGTCTTTGTCTGCCTCCATGCCTTTCTCACATGCTGAAGCCATGGCATCGTAGTCTTCCATCATGAACGCCACCTCTGCCATGCGCATAAAGACGGCTACGTTCTGTGGCTGCGCTTCGCCGAGAATCTGTAGCTGCTCAAGAGCCTGTGACAGCTCGTCGGTGTGCATGTAAGCCTGTGACAGATAATCGCGACACTCAAGGTCTTCTTGTATTGTCAACGCGTGTGTGAAGCATTTCACGGCATAGTCGACCTGTCCTTGCTTCAATGCCCGCACGCCGTCATATTTCAGCGTTTCGAAATTCTTGCTGTCCTCGTCTTTACGTTTTTCTTCTGCTGTTTGGCTGTTGTTGCCGAAGAGTGACTTAAAAAATCCCATATCTTATATTTTTGTTTTAGGTGGGTTCCTTCATGAACCCCGCTTTTGTTATGTTTGCTGTTTTGTTATGTTTGATTTAGGGCATGCTGTGATGACCATAACAGCCCCACATATTTATTATAGAGAACAAAGTTAATGGAAAGATATTTATCCACAAAATATTCTCTCATTATTTAGGCTTTTTTTGATTATCTTGCATGTAGTGAAAAAAAACTACAATGGTTGCAACTTTATGCTTCCTTCGCTCGTCTTATAGATGAAAAGAAAAACAAGATTGTAAAAAGAAAAAAACAAAGACGAACGATTATGAAAATAAAGATGACAAAAATGTTTATGATTGCTGTGGCTGCCATAATGTTTGTGGCATGCGACGGTCGTGCTGTCGGCACAAACAATAACAGCAATGCTGCAGAGAACGCGCTTGAGACAAAGGCAAGTAAAAAGGAAATGACCGTGTTGCGCAAGTTGAATTATTTCAACTCCATAAAAGTCAATGTGCCGTGTGATGTCTATTTTATGCAGGGCAACACATCGAAGGCACGCATTGTAGGAACGCAAGAGGCAATAAGCAAACTGGAGTTTGTCGTTGACAGAAATGGACAACTGAGCATCTCAAGCAAGAAATCGTGCAGCAACATCTTCTTTGGTTGCAACACTGAGAAACTGAAGATTTATCTCACATCCATAGACCTCATTGCGCTCAACATGATGGGAGCAGGCGACTTCAAGACGCTGACACCCATAGACACCGACGACCTGAACGTAACCATGTCGGGAGCGGGAAATATAGACTTTGAGAAGCCTGTTATCTGTGACAACTTTAGCCTCGTGCTGCGTGGAGCCGGCGATATCGACTTCAAGAGCGTTGAGACAAGGAAGGCAAGCGTGGAGTTGTATGGAACTGGCGACATTGACCTTAACCTTCACAAGGTTGTAAGCACCGACATCTCTGTTAAGGGAACTGGCGACGTGGATGTAAACTTTGACCGTTGCGGCTCGGCCTCTTGTTCTCTCTACGGCACAGGCGATATAGAGCTGTCGGGTTCTCTGCGTTCTTTCTCACAGAAGAAATATGGTACAGGAAGCATCGATTCTGAGAAGCTCAAAATAGCAAGATAATTCTTGCTTGTTGCCATTATAAACGCAAGAACGTGGGCCTTACGACATGTTGTGTCGCGACCCACGTTCCCTTTCTTATTATTGGTTGTTAAGTTTGTTCTTATTGTCTTTATGCTTTTTGTCTTTTTATAGTCTAATTTTTTATAGCTAAAATCTTCTTTATAGCTAAAATCTTCTTTATAGCTAAAATCTTCTTTATAGCTAAAAATATTTCAGCTTTATATCTGCGCGATATATTTCTGTAGCCCTTTCTTCAATGCCGGCAAGCGGAGCAACACTTTCTCAAGCAATAAGATGCCTATGACGGTTGTGGCGATGCCAAGCAACACATCGATGATGTAATGGTGTCCCGAATAGACAGCTGTCCACCAGATGCCAAGACAGATGAAGGCAAACACGACTACCGTGACCTTCGGCTGATGGCTCTTCACGGCATAGATGGCTGTTATGAGCATGTAGGCGGCGTGCAATGAAGGCACGGCGGCAAACACGTTGGCGTTCTTGCCATAGAGAGCATGGAAGATGCCTAGCCCTGTCATGGCGTCAAAGCGTCCGAGCCCTGCCACGTTGCCAGGCGTGTTGAGTATTGGCTCAAAGCCATATTTCATAGCGTACCATGGTGGGGCTGCTGGGTGTATGTAATAGCCACAGAAGCCAACGAGGTTCACAAACAGGAAGGCGAGCGAGAAGTGTAGATAGCTGTCGCGGTCGCCCTTGAGGTAGAGATAGATGGCAAAGCCTAAAGGCACAGGCACCCAACAGAGATAGAACAGTCCGGCCATAAAGTCGGCGAGGCCGCAGTGGTGTTGCGCGAAATATTCGCCAGGAATCTGTCGTGCTCCTTCAGCGCCGATGCCGAACAGAGCCTTTTCGGCATCATACAGTCCGCGCACGTCTATGGGGTTAACCTCATAGTTGGGTAGCAGACGCATCCAGTCGTAGGAGCATGCGAAGATGAGCCATGGCGTGAGGGCAAGGGCCAACTTGCGTGTGGGCTTTATTGCCAGCAGAACGGCATAAAACAGAATGATGTAGATGCTGAACATGCGTCCTTTATTTATTTTTTCTCCATTTTGTTCATCACCTTGTAACAGTGGGCTATGCGCCAGAACGCTGTGATGTTTGCCAACACAGCTATGAGAAGCATGCCTCCTGCGAGCCACCATATATTGCCCGTAATGCCTGTGATGATGGCTGTAGCTGCTGTAACGACCACGCGCTCGGGGCGTTGCATGAAGCCCACCTTGCAGTCGATGTCCAGACCTTCAGCGCGTGCTCTAACATAGCTCACCATCACCGAGCCTATCATGGCAGCAAACGTTACAACGCCCATCCAGAACCACTCGCCGTCCTTCATGCGTATGAAGGCGAGGCAGATGCCAAAGAGGCTCACCAACTCGCTGTAGCGGTCGAGCGTGCTGTCCCACAGCGCACCGAAGAGGCTGCTCTGGCCGCTCATGCGTGCCAGTCGTCCGTCCATCATGTCGAACAGTCCGGCGGCAATGATGATAAATCCGCCCCATCCGATCTCCTTCATGCAGGCGTTGAGGCTCTGTGCCTCTGCGCCGTCGAGTCCGAGCTTCCATGCTGCGTCAATGAAGAAAGCAGCGGCAACGATGTTGCCGATGAAGCCTATGGTGGTGACCATATTTGGTGTAATGCCCACTTTTATCATGCCCTTGATTAGAGGGTTGATGATGACATAGATAACCTTTTGTAAAAAATCTCTATAATTCATTGTCTTTAGTTTGAGTCGCTTAACTATTACTCCTTCTGTCTGTTGGCGTGAAAGACGAAGACACGCTGCATCTGGTAGTTCCATATCACAGCCACAGCCACGGCAACGATGGCTTTTGACAACACGAAGTTCATGCCCGAAGCCTCTGTAAGGGCATAGGTGCCGTAGGTGTTGAGAGCAATGCTGCCTATCCATACAAGCAGATAACGCAACGCCACATATTTCTTCTTCATGCCAAGTGCGTGGAACACCCAGCGGTAGTTGATCGAACAGTTGACGATGCCGCCAAATATAGCACCGAGCAACGTGGCGTCAGCATACCACATGTGGCAGAACTTTGCAAGCACGATGGTGAGTGCAAAGTCGGCTACAGTAGCCACCGATGCTGAACACTGTGCTTTGGTAAAGGTCACGATGCCGCGTCTTATATTGCCCATTGTGCCAAGACGATAATGATCAGACTGTATATTCCTGCCACGATGTCGTCGGCCATGACATAGAAGGCACCCTTCATGCGGTCGATACGTCTTATACCTAACGGCTTGACGATGTCGAAGAACCTGAAGAGCACAAACGATGCTATGCAGAACGCCCACGCTCTCGCGCTTCCGTCGATGGGCTGACAGGCGAGGAGCGGTATCCACACGCCCACCATCTCGTCCATGACCACACGTTTGGGGTCATCGCCCCAAAAGGGCATGACGCGTTGCGTGGCCCATGTGCCGAGGGCTGTGAAGACTATTACAAAAGCAAGGGTTGTGCCGAACAAGGCGACGGGAGACAGATATAAAGAGAGGGCTGACCATATAGCTGTGGCCAACAAAGCACCGGCAGTTCCTGGCCCCCATGGCCAAAAACCGCTACCAAACCCAGAGCCTATAATAATAGGTAATAGTGGAGCTCTTTTCATATCGTGATGCAAAATTAATGGAAAAAACATTAATATCCAAAAAGTTTTCTCTTTTTTTATAAATAATATGTATAACTTTGCAGCGCGAAACAGTAAAGGCTGTTTGATGACATAATAAAAAGATTGTAAAGGTGAAGAGATTTTTTAGCATTATATTTTTTGTCATGTGTGTGGTGGCTGTGAGTGCCCAGCAAAAGATTACTGGTGAGGTGGTAGATGCCGACGGCTATGCCATCCCGCTGGCCAGCGCCATGTATAAAGGTCACCATGTTGCTGTGGTGAGCGACATCGAAGGCAAGTTCAGCATCGACCGCCACGACGGATGGGTGCTATCTGTCAGCTCCGTGGGCTTCAAGACACAGACCATAACCATTAACAGCAAGACACCCTCGCATCTTAAGGTGGTGTTGAAGGACGATTCAAAGAGTCTTGGTGAAGTGGTGGTGAAGAGCAAGCGTGGCCGCTACTCGCGTAAGGACAACCCCGCCGTGGAACTGATGAAGCGCGTGGTGGCTGCGAAGAAGCAGACCGACCTCTCCAATCACGACTACTATCAGTATAACAAATATCAGAAGATAACGCTGGCCCTCAACGACATAAAGCCTGCCGACCTTGACAGCGGCAAGTTTAAGAACAAGCAGTGGGTCATTGATCAGGTTGAGGTGAGTCCGTACAACAACAAGCTTATCCTGCCTGTGTCGGTGGACGAGACCGTTACGCAGCATATCTATCGTAAGAGTCCGAAGGAGGAGAAGGACATTATTAAAGGTACGCGCTCTGAGGGCGTGAACAACGTGTTGCAGACAGGCGAGATTTTGAACACCATGCTCAAGGAAGTCTTCACCGATGTCAACATCTACGATGATCACATCCGTCTGCTCCAATATCAGTTCGTTAGCCCGATAGGCGAGACAGCCGTGTCGTTTTACCGTTTCTATATCGCCGACACGGTGTATGTGGATCGCGACCTGTGCTACCATCTGGAGTTTATTCCAAACAACCAGCAAGACTTCGGCTTCCGTGGCGAGCTTTATGTCCTTGCCGACAGTACGCTCCATGTGAAGCGTTGCGAGATGACGTTGCCAAAGCGTAGCGATGTCAACTTTGTGGAGGACATGAAGATTGTGCAGGAGTTTACAAAGCTGCCTGACGGCGAGTGGGTTCTCACCATTGACGACATGACGGCAGAGATACGCATAAACAAATGGATTCATGAGGCTCTCGTTACGCGAACGACGCGACTGAGCGACTATGCTTTCGACGAGTTGCCAAAGATGCTGTTTAAGGGACGGGCGAAGGTGCGCCATGAGGCCGATGCTATGATTCGTGACGAGGCGTTCTGGAACCAATATCGTGCTGTGGGTCTTACAAAGAGCGAGTCGTCGATGAACGCCTTCATCCATCGCATGGAGCAGTCGAAAAACTTCAAGTGGCTGCTCTTTGGCATACGCGCTCTGTTCGAGAACTATGTGGAGACGGGCTCGTCGCGCACAAAGAGTAAGTTTGATTTCGGACCGATAAACACTCTTATCTCGAAAAACTTTGTCGACAACTACCGCTTCCGTGTGAGCGGCCGAACAACGGCAAACCTCAATCCGCATCTCTTCTGGACAGGTTATTACGCTTACGGTACAAACTCGAAGCACCATTATTATGGTTCAGAGATAACCTACAGTCTGAATAAGAAGAAGAACGTGCCGTTTGAGTTTCCTCAGCGTAACATAACGTTTGAGAGCGCTAACGATGTGATGTCGCCGTCAGACAAGTATCTCATTCACAATAAGGACAACGTCTTCATGACGTTCCGCACAACGGAGGTAAAGCAGATGTATGCTTATAACCGCCAGAAGCTCGGATTCATGTATGAGACCGACTGGGGCTTGTCGTTCAACGCCTCGATAAAGGCTGAGAGCAACCGTCCGAAGGGTGATCTGGTCTTTGAGAAGATGACCAGTTCAAAGGTTGATGAGGCAGGCAATGCTGTGCCCGAGTATGTGGACCGCTTGCGCACCACCGAGTTTAAGGTGGGTTTGCGCTTCTGTCCTGGCCAGACATACATCAACACAAAGCAGCAACGTCTGCCTGTGAACCTCGACGCGCCAGAGTTTACGGTCAACCACACCATGGGTGTGAAAAACTTTATCGGAGGCCAGTATAAGCTCAACCTCACCGATGTGGGCATATACAAACGCTTCTGGATGGGCACATGGGGATATATAGACACGCACCTCAAAGGTGGAGCACAATGGGACAAGGTGCCGTTCCCGCTCCTCATCATGCCGCCTACCAACCTCACCTACTTTGAGTTGGAAAACACGTTCAGCATGATGAAGAACATGGAGTTTCTCAGCGACCGCTACGCTTATGCTTCTGTGTCGTGGGACCTTAACGGTAAGCTGCTTAACCGTCTGCCGCTCATAAAGCATCTCAAGTGGCGCGAGTATATAGCTGTGAAGGGCATGTGGAGCACGCTCACCGACAAGAACAACCCGTTCCTTGAGAAGAATGCCAACGACCCGTTGCTGTATAAGTTCCCGGAGGACTCTTACATCATGGACAAAAACAAGCCTTACCTTGAGGTGGTGGCAGGTGTGCACAACATCTTTAAGTTCTTCGGTGTCGACTATGTGCGCAGACTGACTTACAACGAGCTGCCGGGCGTTCATAAGAACGGTGTGAGGTTTAGTTTTATGATGAGCTTCTAACGGCAGCCTTGCCTTTTTATGGTAGGTATGGTGGCTCACAAGAGCTGTAAAAAGAGAGATAGGAGACAACGATTATGGAGTTTTACTTGGCAGACAGACAGGGGATAACACGCGCTGGTCTGATGTATGTCATCGGACAGATGGAAGGATGCAGTTGCAAGTATGTGGAGGATAAGTGTGAGTTGCTGCAAGTGCTCTCTTGTGATGAGGCCAGCGTGGTGGTGCTCGACTACACCTTGTTCGACTTTAATGACCAAGCCGAACTGCTCATCGTGAGCCAACGGTTTCCGCTTGTTCACTGGGTGCTCTTCAGCGAGGACTTAAGTGTTGATTTTGCTCACCAGATGGTGGTTGCAAGCAACGTGTTTGGAATTGTGATGAAAGAGTCGCCGTTGCAAGAAATCCGTGAGGCTCTGCAGTATGCTGCTTCCGGACGACGCTTCATCTGCCAACGCATGGCCGAGATGTTGCTCACGCCTAACACTTCTTCTTCCGACGACATGGTGAAGCTCACGAAGACGGAGACGGAGATTCTAAAGTGCATTGCGTTAGGCATGACAACAAAGGAGATTGCAGAGAAACGTTTCTCAAGTTTCCATACCATAAACACGCATCGTAAGAATATCTTCCGCAAGCTTGGCGTGAACAACGCTCATGAGGCCACGAAATATGCCCTTCGAGCAGGATTGGTGGACAGTGCCGAATATTACATCTAACGTTTTTTCTTATTCAATTTAACGATTCTATAAAACAGAATGCGCTCAGCCTAATTGCTTCAATAGCAGTTAGGCTGAGCGCATTTTTTATCGTTATCGTTTTCTTTGTTTCGTTTTGCGGGCTTCGCTTTTTACCGCTTTTGCTTTCTTTTATTTCTTTTTATTTCTCCTTGTCAAACAAGATGGTGGTCTTTCCGAACCCCATCGATAACATGAGCTTCTGCATCTGCGCTTTAGCGTTCAGCTCCGCTGTGCGATAGTTGGTTGGCGTGAGGCAGCGCTTCATCATAGCCTTGCGGGCGCGTTCATACAAGGCGGCGCGGTCTGTGTTGCTCCATTTTCCGCTCTCGAAGAACGAACGTGTGCGGCCCTCATCTATGAAGCGTTTGTCGAGGAGCTTGATGCGTGGAAGCGTCATTGTTATAGAGTCGCCAGAGGATACAATCCAGTCGGGTCGGGCTTCTGAGAGGTCAAGACCCAGACGCAATGTTCCATAATAGATGCGAACCAGCTCATCGTTGGAGAAGAACCCGTGACGCACCGTGTCTATAAGCTCCTCGTCGCTGATGGACAGAAACTCCCATTGTCCGATGCTGCGGATCTGCTCTATCTGTGTGGGCGTGATGTCTATCTTGTCGTTTGTTACCACCTCCACGCTGTTGCCTTTGTTCAGATGGTGGAGAAGCAGCACCACGGCCACAGTTGCTGCCACGGCTGCTGCTATGAGCGTCCACGACATGACGGTTTGGCTCAGCAGGTTGCCAATAAGTCCTTTTATGCCTTTATTTTCTTTTGCCATGGTCTGTGCTTGTTTCCATTAATGATGAGATGTTGTTGGGGTTAAACCCTTTTCTGAATGTTATCGTTATGTTGGTCTCCTTAAATCCAGCCTGTACCAGCATGGGGATGAGGATATTGGCAGCGTTCTCGCGAGCCTGTGATGTGAGGTTCAGGCTGGGTAGCGACTTTATGATCTCCTCACGTCCCTGTCGCTCATAGGCTGTCAGCTCCTCGTCAGAGAAGCGGCTGCGTGTGAGCGCCACATATTGTTTTATGTCCTCGTGGTTTATGCTTGTGCTTGTGAGCTGCACCTTGGGGTCGGGCAGCACCACCTCAATGTGGTCGCCATGACGCGTGACGCTTGTAGAGTCGAAAGCAGAGAAATCGATGTATGCCTTGACAACAGCATCCATGGGGATGGCAATCTTGCGTTTGCCGAGAGGGAGGTCTATGTTATAGTCGTGCTTCATAAACTGTCCCTGTAGGCTCACCTTGTCGTCGTGGGTAATGATCTTGTGCAAGTGACACTCGGTGGTGTAGAGCCTCGAACATTTCTGTATCTGAGTGACGAGCATGGGTATGGTGTCCACCTTCGGTGTGTCGATGGTTACCTCCTTCTTTTTACAGTTTGTAAGAAGAAGGGCTAAAAATATTGTTATAATAAATGAAAAATATCGCATTCCTGATAAAATAGATGTTGTTTGTTCGCTTTAGTTACAAAGGTACGCCTATTGAGCGGAAAAACAAAACATTATTTCCTTTTTTTGGGTTTTATACGATATTTTTATTAACTTTGCGGTGATGAATCTTAAACAGTCATATTACAGAGTGGGCCTTGCCATGATGATGGTTGGAGGTCTGACATTGTTTTCTTCTTGCAAGGATGACAAGAAGAAGGCTGAGGGCGACATTATCGCTCCCAAACCTGTCGTTGTGAAAAAGAAATCGACACAGAAGGTTGGCGACTACTCACAGAAGCGTGAGGTTGACTGGCTGGGCGCACATTATATAATAAGTATGGAGCGCAAGGCTGACGAGTCGTTGCCTCTAGTGGCCGATGAGCAAGGCAACAAGTATTTTGACAACCGCATAACCGTAGAGATAAAACGTGCTGATGGCTCTTTGTTCTTTAAGCGCACGTTTGTGAAAACCGATTTTGCAAAATGTCTATCCAACAGTTATGGCCGAAACGGAGCTTTGCTTGGCGTGGTGTTTAACGAGGTGAAAGACAACAACCTCTATTTCGCTGCCAGCGTTGGGTCACCCGACATCATGAGCGACAGCTTCGTGCCCATCGTGGTTAAGATCACACGCACGGGTGCAATGAGCATTTACGAAGACACGCAGCTCGACACATCGGCCGATGACAATGCACCGGCCGATGAGGATGATGGCGTTGAATGACGATTCTCCATAATAAACCGCTTTTAAAGTTTTGTATTTTGAGTTTTGAATTTTGAATTATCGGCTGAAGCCGATTTTGAATTATTGAATTATGATTTTTCAATTCCTAATTCAAAAATAATTCCTAATTGCGGCTTCGCCGCAATAATTCATAATTCAAAACTCAAAATTTAAAATTGCGCTTTGCGCAAGCCTTTTTACTGTTAAAAGGGCTATTGAATTCTTCACTCTTCACTCTTCACTCTTCACTTTTCACTCTTCACTTTTCACTCTCCACTTCCTTCCCTCCAGCTTCTTCAGTTCTTTGCGGAACCGTTGCCAGTAGAGCACACCTGCGAGGGTGAGACCGAATGGGAAGGCGAGCCAGATGCCAAGGATGCCAAGGTTGGCAATGAAGCCAAGGACATAGCCTAAGGGAAGACTAACCAGGAAGTAGGCAATGAAGGCGCAAGGCACAAGAGGCTTCACGCACGATATGCCACGCAGAGCATTGGAAAAAGTGTATTGCATGCCATCGCCAAACTGGTAGATAATCAGCACAATGATGAGCATGCCCACGATCTGCTGCACCTCCACGTTTGATGAGAACAGTGCTCCCAGCTGGTTGCGAAAGATGAGAGTCGGTATGGACAGGAGAAGCGAGCAGAAGAGTACAAGGCGGAACCCGTCTTTGCTGTTGGCTTTTATCCCTTCAATGTCGTTCTGTCCTGCAAAATGGCTTATGCGTATGGATATGGCCGTTGCCATTCCGAAGAGAATGAGGTAGAAAAGCTGCGAGATGGTTATCGTTACCTGATGTGCTGCCAACGGCAATGTGCCGAGCCATCCCACCATCACGCAACTGAGGCTGAAGGCAGCTGTCTCCATGCCGAGCTGTAGGGCCACGGGCAATCCTAAACGGTTCATCTCAGCAAAGTCGGTACGGTTCACATGTCCTGCGAACATGTTTGTGCGGTATGTCTTAAAGTCGCCCTTATACATGAAAATGCCTACGAGCACCAATGCCATGACCACGCGCGAACCCATGGTCGATATTCCGGCACCGAGCAGTCCTAACTCGGGGAAACCGCACGCTCCATAGATAAGAAACCCGTTGAACAAGACGTTGAGACCGTTGGCTGCCACCATCACCCACATCGACACCTTGGTGCGCCCGATGCCGTCGAACAGCTGCTTAAGGGTGTTGAACACTCCCACGAACGGCATCGAGATGAGGTTGATGATGAAGTAGGGGCGTATGAGCTCCAACAGCTCTGTGGGCTGACCTATGCGCGAGAGGTTGAAATAAAGGATGGTCATCAGCGTCATGAGGATCAGACAGATAAGCATGTTGGCAGCAATGGAGTTTTTTACCTTCACTCCGATCTCGTCATGTCGTCCCTTGCCAAACAGGTTGCCTACGACAGGGGTCAGACCATAAGAGAAGCCAAGATAAAAGAGCAACACCAGACCGAACACGTTGTTTACCAGCCCGGCGGCTGCCAGCTCCTCGGTGCTGTGGTGACCAATCATCAGCGTGTCGGCGAAGCCGAGAACGATGGTGCCAAGCTGTCCGATGATGATTGGTATGCCGAGGATAAGCAGCTGCTTGTAATGATGATGTCGTGTTATGCTTTTGCTTCTGATTTTAATGTTTTCTATCTTTTCTTTTATCATGGTAGCTTTTGCTGATTTTCTTATTCTTGTTCCGCTTCGTTGAGCAGCTCACGCTTCTGTGGCAGGAAGGCGCGTGGGCATCGTCCTATAAGGCACATGTTGACGAGGCTGTTTGCCGCTATCTCGATGTCGCTCAGCTCCACACCCTTTTCTACCACCAGTTCCTTGGCGAGGCACACCTCCCATGTGGTGTTGAAGCAGCTGTCTTCAGCCCCGAAAAATTCGATATCGTTCTCCTCGTCGCTCAAGATCTTATATGTTATCTTCTTCTTTGAGGCAATGGGTGTGAGCGTCATCATGAGGTTATATGCTTCACGGAACGTGTTGTGAAATTTCTCTGTGTCGGGGAACATCTCGTCAATGGTGGCGAGCAGTTCATCTGCCGAATATTTCTTAAACAGGTCTAACAATGTCATGTCTTTTATGTTTGGCGTTTAATGATAAAGTTTTCTTTTCTCTTGCTCAAGAAAAAAGTCTTTTATACGATATATAAAAAAGGGGCGGAGAACTTTCAAGAAGTTTCCGCCCCTTTTTATCGTGACTTACGTTTTTCTTTATAAAATTGAATTATAATCGAAAAGTTTAGAATTTTGCCATCTTGATGGCATCAACGGCACATTCGTCACCCTTGTTGCCATACTTGCCACCGCTGCGGTCTTTTGCTTGCTGCAGGTCATCGGTGGTGAGCAGACCGTAGATGATAGGAATCTCGCTGATGGTGTTCAGACGAGCAATGCCGTAGGTCACGCCCTGACAGATGTAGTCGAAGTGGGGTGTCTCGCCGCGGATAACGCTGCCGAGAATGATAACTGCGTCGTAGCCGCCGTGCAGCACCATCTGGTGAGCGCCATATACAAGCTCGAAGCTTCCGGGAACGGTCTTGACGTGTATGTTTTCAGGCAGAGCACCGTGCTTCTCAAGAGTTTTTACGGCACCGTCGAGCAGTGCGCCCGTGATCTCTTCGTTCCATTCTGACACCACAATGCCGAAGCACATGTTGCTTGCATCGGGCACATTGGCGATATTATAGTCGGAGAGGTTATGAAGTGCTGTAGCCATTATTCAGATACTCTTTCGATATACTTGTCGATCTCGTAGCTCTGAACAAGCTGTGAGTTGACATACTTCTTCTTGATGTCCTGATAGATCTTCAGAGCCTCAGCCTTGTTGTTCTGGCTCTCAAGCAGCTCACCGGCCTGAAGGAGGAAAGTGGGAGCGATGCTGTTGTTGGTATCATCCTCTGCCTTGCTGTCTGCCATGTCGGCAGCCTTCTTAAGGCAGCTCACAGCCTTGTCGATGTTGCCGTTCTGGGCGTAGGCGTCGCCAAGGGCAGCCTGTGCAGCGGGGCTTACCATCATGTCGCTTGCAGATGAGTATTCCTCAAGATATTTCTGTGCATCCTGCCATTTGCCAAGGTTGGCGTAGCAGAGACCGGCATAGAGGTTTGCGAGGTTAGCAGCGTCGGTACCGCTATACTCGTCGGCAATCTTTGCGAAGCCAATGTATGTTGCTCCGTCGCCGTTGAGGGCTTTGTCAAACTGCTCGTTGGCGAAATATTCCTGACCCTTGGCCAAAGCGGTGCTTGCCTTGTCGGCACGGGGACCGAAATAGAATACGTTTGCGAGAATGGCTGCTACGATAACAACAACCAGTGCGCCGATACCGATAACGAGAGGCATCTTGTATTTGTTTACAAAAGCCTCAGATCTTTTGATTCTCTCGTTCACATCGAGAGTTTCAACATTCTTAGTGTTTGTCATTTATCTTTTGTTCTTTTTATTATTTTCGTCCTTTTCTTGCGTTGACCCTTTGTTGCAAGAGCCACCGCATGTAATAAGCGCAGCAAAATTAATCATTTTATCTCACATATTGAAATTTATTATCTCTTTTTTTCTGTTTTCACCACTTTTACCGCTCGTTTCTTTCGTTTTCATTTATAAATGATTTAACTTTGCAGCGGAAAATCTTATGTCAAGATGATTTTAAAGAAAATAACGATACTCAATTTTAAAAATATTCGTGAGGCAACGCTCGATTTGTCGCCAAAGATGAACTGCTTCATTGGGCACAACGGAGCGGGAAAGACCAACTTTCTCGATGCTGTTTTCTACCTGTCGTTCTGTAAGAGTTCGCTTAACCCCATAGACTCGCAGATCATCACGCATGACAGCGATTTCTTCATGATTGAAGGTCTGTATGAGGATGAACAGGGAAAGGAGATAGACATCTATTGTGGCATGAAACGTGGCGTGAAGAAACATGTTAAGCGCGACAAGAAAGAATATAAGCGATTCTCGCAACACATCGGATTGATTCCGCTTATCATGGCGTCGCCTGCCGACACGGCCGTCATTTCGGGTGGCAGCGAGGAACGCCGACGGTTCATGGATATCGTCATCTCTCAGTTTGATGCTGTCTACATTGATGCCCTGACCAACTATAACAAGGCTTTGCAGCAACGTAACGCCTTGCTGAAGATGGAGGCAGAGCCTGATGCCGCGCTCCTTGATATCTGGGAGGAGGAGATGGCACGCAACGGTGAGGTGGTGTATGAGAAACGCCGCGCCTTCGTGGACGAGTTTGTGCCTGTGTTCCAGCAAATCTATAGTGTGATATCGGGCGACAACGAGAAGGTGTCGCTTTCTTATGTCTCTCATTGTCAGCGTGGTCCGCTGCTCGACGTCATACGTCGTGACCGCTTCAAAGACCGTGCTGTGGGCTACTCGCTCCATGGCATTCATCGCGACGATCTGGAGATGATGCTCGGCGGATATATGATGAAGCGTGAGGGCAGTCAGGGCCAGAACAAGACGTTCGTCTTGGCGCTCAAGCTGGCACAGTTTGATTTCCTCCGTCGCACAGCTTCGCAGACCACACCGCTGCTCTTGCTCGACGATATATTCGATAAGCTCGATGCGCAACGTGTGGAGCAGATCGTACGTCTTGTCTCTGGCGATGCCTTCGGACAGATCTTCATTACTGATACCAATCGCGACCATCTCGACAAAATTCTGCAAAACAGCTCTTTCGACTATAAGCTGTTTAATGTGGAAGATGGATGCTTAAAGGTAAAGAAAGGCTGAAGAGAGTTTTGAGTTTTGAATTTTGATTTTTGAATTATCGGCTTTCAGCCGATTTTGAGTTATAGAATTTTGAGTTATAGAATTATGGATTTTAGAATTCTGATTTTTATAATCTTGATTTTTAAATTTTGATTTATCATTTTTCTGATTTACCTAATTCAAAATTGAACAATTCCTAATTGCGGCTTTGCCGCAACAATTCAAAATTCAAAACTCAAAATTCAAAATTCAAAGTTCTTGTCTCGTTTCGGCCGAAGCGCGATAACAATCATAACGTTTTGAGACGACTTTCGGGTGTTTCCCGTCGAAGAAGGGATATGGCTATGAGTTTTGAAATGGGCTTATAAAAAGAAAAAACTTGCGATGTTTAGAAGAGAAGTAAAATCGATCAGCGATTTGCTGAACATATATTTGCGTGTAGAGGGACTGGAGGTCCCTCTGCAGCAAAAGCGCATTATCGACTCATGGGAGACGGTGGTGGGCAAGATGGTCGCGTCTTATACACGAGAGAAGTTTATCAAGAACCAGACGCTGTTCGTAAAGATTGTGAATCCCGCTCTTAGACAAGACCTGACAATGATGCGTGCCCAACTGGTCAAACGGCTAAATGCGCAAGTGGGGGGCATGGTCATTGCAGACATAAGAATTTATTAATAAGCCAGAAGGCTTATTAAGTGAAGAGTGAAGAACGAAGAGTGAAGAATTCAATAGTAAAGGCTTCTCAATTTTAAAAGCACATGAATTCTTCACTCTTCGTTCTTCACTCTTCGTTCTTCGTTCTTCACTCTTCACTCTTCACTCTTCACTCTTCACTTAAATAATCTCCTCCATCCTCACATCATGGTCTTCGGCAGGAATCGTTTCGCGTTTTTGAAAATCGAAGCACACACCTATCTTATATATATTAGGGTGTTGTGAGAGAAAACGGTCATAATAGCCCTTGCCACGTCCAAGACGGTGACCTTGGCGGTCGAAGGCCATGCCAGGGACGACCGCCGCATCGATGGCGTCGTATAGCGTGAAGAGCTTGCCTCTTGGCTCGCCTATATTGAAAGCTCCTATGGCAATGTCGTCCTTACCGTTATACTCGCGTAGCTCCATCGTCGTGTTGCCCGTAACCACGGGCAGCACCACCTTGACACCGCGCTCAAGCAGCACATCTACCACATCGTGGGTAAACACCTCGTCGGGCAACGAATAATACATCATCACCGTCTTGGCGTTCTTTATCCTGTCATGACAAAGGAGGCGCTCCATAACACGAAGCGACATTTCTGTCAGCTCCTCGCTGGAGAAATGTCGCTTCTGCTGTCTTATCTCTTTTCTAAGATCGTTCTTGTCCATTACGTTGTTTCCGTCATTTTCTTACTCTTCCCTTCACTTTCTTTGCCGATGCAGCCTGATGTGTGGCACCTGGCTTCTTGGGAAACGCAGCGTTGTTGCGGAACACCTTGAGAGCTGCTTCAATGGTGGGGTCGCCAAGGTTGATATACTCGTTCCATGCACTTTCGTCAAGCATGTTGTAGATGATGCGGCTGTTGATGTAACGCTCCAGCAATTTGTGCGACTTCTTGATCATGAGGTTGCGACGCTTCAGTCCGTGTTTGTCGGCGTATGTAGCAAACTTGTCGACGAGGTTCTGTTTGGCCAGATAGCTTGCCATCTCCATCATCTCCTTGTAAGTGTTGAGCTTCGGACGGTTGTCGTCGGTGTAGGTGAAGGCATATTGCAGGATGAGACCGCTCATGCTTGCCTCCTTATAATAAGAGGTCATGCCCAACGTGTCTTCTGCCACGAAGATGTCGGGGGTGATGCCGCCACCGCCATAAACCACTCGTCCTATGCCTGTGTGATATGCCGGTCCGTGGTGCTTGATGCTGTCTTGTGAGAAGAACTCGCCATGCTGGTAACGTGTTATGAGGTCCTGCTCGTAGTTCTTGTCGTCGCCGGTAGAGTAGGGCTTCTGTATGCATCGGCCGGAGGGGGTATAGTAGCGTGCGATGGTGAGACGTATAATGCTGCCGTCGGGGAATCCTATCTGCTGCTGCACCAGACCCTTGCCGAAAGAGCGACGTCCAATGATGGTCGCACGGTCATTGTCCTGCATGGCTCCTGCGAAGATCTCTGATGCCGATGCCGACACCTCGTTGATGAGCACCACGAGCGGAAGCTTCTGGTATGAGCCGTGACCGTCGGAGGCAAACTCCTGTTTCGGCGACTTGCGTCCTTCGGTGTAGACAATGAGCTTGTTCTTGGGCAGGAACTCATTGGCTATCTGTATGGCCGATGTGAGCAGCCCGCCAGTGTTGTCGCGTAGGTCGATGACGAGGTTTGAGAATCCCTGCTGTGACAGCTGCTCCAAGGCAATGAGCAGTTCGGGATATGTTGTCTCACCAAAGTTCTTTATGCGTATGTAGCCCGTCTTGTCATCAAGCATATAGGTTGCGGCGATGCTCTTCTGCGGAATCTCGCCTCGTGTGATGGTGAAATATTTGGGCTTCTTGCTGCCATAGCGCAACACGCCAATCTTTACTTTCGTGTCCTTTGGGCCCTTCAAGCGGTGCATGGCCTCCTCGTTGGTCACGATCTTGCCGACGAACGGCTTGCCGTCAACACTTATGATCTTGTCACCAGCGAGCACACCGGCACGTTCAGCCGGACCGTTGCTTATGACGTTCTGCACATGTATGGTGTCTTGACGTATGGTGAACTCAACGCCTATGCCTGTGAATGAGCCTTTGAGATCGTCGTTGGCTGCCTGCGCATCCTTGGCGCTGATGTAGACAGAGTGTGGGTCGAGCTCGGCAAGGATAAGCGGTATTGCGTTGTTCACGAGCGAGTCGATGTTCACCTTGTCCACATACTGGTCGTCGATGATGTGGAGGAGGTTGCTCAAGCGGTTGCTACCCGAGTTGATGATGTTCAGTCGGTTGCCTGAGAAATGGTTGGCGTAGAAATTGCCTATCAGTATGCCCACCACCACGCACAGGGCCATGAGCAGCGGCATGTATCGGTTTGTCTTTTTCATATCGTTATTCATCCGGGTTTAGATGTATCACTTCAATGTGGGCTCTTTCCAACAGGTCTATGCCTTCGGTAAGGCGATATTTGTTGGCATAAACCACGCGCTTGATGCCTGCCTGAATGATGAGCTTGGCACATTCTATGCATGGCGAGTCGGTGATGTAGAGCGTGGAGCCATCGCTGTTGTTGCTGCTACGGGCCAACTTGGTTATGGCGTTGGCTTCGGCGTGAAGGACATACGACTTTGTGACGTTGCCCTCGTCTTCACACACGTTCTCAAAGCCGCTCGGCGTGCCGTTGTAGCCATCGCTGATGATCATCTTGTCTTTGACCACCAGTGCGCCCACCTGACGGCGTTTGCAGTAGCTGTTCTCTGCCCATATACGGGCCATACGCAGGTAGCGCTGGTCGAGGAGTTTCTGCTTCTCCGGGCTGTTGCTCTTGGGTGCGGTTGTCTCCATATCGTTGTTTGTCTGTTGTTGTTATGACGTTATTTCTTATGTGCGGTCTTTATGCCGTTTCGCTCAAGCAGAGCATCGATGGTGGGCTCCTGGCCGCGGAAGCGCTTGTAGAGCGTCATAGGATGCTCGGTGCCACCCTTCGACAAGACGTTGTCTCTGAAGCTCTGGGCTGTCGTCTGGTCGAAGATGCCGTTTTGTTTGAACAGACTGAAGGCATCGGCATCGAGCACCTCTGCCCACTTGTAGCTGTAATAGCCTGCGGCGTAGCCTCCTGCCATGATGTGGCTAAATTGCACCGTCATGCAGGTGTTCTGGAGCTGTGGCATGACCATTGCCTTCTCCCACGCTTGCTTCTCAAACGTTATGATGTCGTCGGTGAACGGCTCCTGCTTGGTGTAGTAGGCCATGTCGAGCAGTCCGAAGCTCACCTGTCGCAGACAGCCGTAGGCGGCCATGAAGTTGCGGCTCTTCACGATGCGGTCTATCAGCTCGTCGGGAAGGGGCTCGCCTGTCTTGTAGTGGAAGGCGAAGGTGCGAAGAAACTGTTTCTCCACAGCGTAGTTTTCCATAAACTGTGAGGGCAGCTCCACAAAATCCCACCACACGTTGGTGCCGCTAAGGCTCTCGAAGCGTGTGTTGGCGAACATGCCGTGAAGAGAGTGGCCAAACTCGTGGAGGAAGGTCTCCACCTCGCCGAGCGTGAGCAGGGCGGGCTTCTCTGCTGTGGGCTTGGTGAAATTCATCACCACGCTGGCATGTGGACGCACATTGTTGCCCTTGCGGTCTATCCACTGTCCCTGAAACTCTGTCATCCAGGCTCCACCTTGCTTGCCCTTGCGCGGGTAGAAGTCGGCATAGAGCACAGCGAGATAGCTGCCGTCTTTGTCGAACACCTCGTAGGCTTTAACGTCGGGATGGTAGACGGGTATGTCTTTGTTCTCCTTGAAGGTTATGCCGTAGAGGGTGGTGGCAAGTCCAAACACGCCTTTTATCACGTTCTTTAGCTCAAAGTAGGGGCGCAGCATCTCGGCATCGAGGTTGTAACGCTCCATCTGCAACTTGTGCGAATAGAAACTGAAATCCCAAGGCTTCAGTTCAAAACCTTCGCCTTCCTGCTTCTTTGCCAGCTCCTCAATCTCCTTCACCTCGTTCACGGCTGTAGGCTTGTAAGCGTCAATGAGGTCGTTGAGCAGCTTATACACGTTTGCGGTGTTGCTTGCCATGCGGTGCTTGAGCACATAGTCGGCATAGGTGTTAAAGCCGAGCAGCTGTGCTATCTCGCGGCGCAGATTCACGATGCGCTTGCAGATCTCGAGGTTGTTCTCGGGATTGTCGTGAGTACACTCGGTGTTCTTTGCCATATACAACTGCTGGCGGAGGTCACGCTGTGTGGAGTAGGTCATGAACGGCAAGTAGCTGGGGTAGTCGAGGGTGAAGACCCAGCCTTCCATGTCTTCTTCTTTCGCGTTCTGTGCTGCTGCCTCCACGGCGGTGTCGGGCAGTCCGTCGAGCTGTGCCTTGTCTGTGATGTGTAGCTTGAACGCCTTGTTCTCCTTCAGCAGGTTCTGTGAAAACTGTAATGACAGCATGCTTACCTCTTCTGTCAGGGTGCGCAGCTTTTCCTTGTCGGCATCGCTGAGGAGGGCACCGCTACGCACAAATCCGTCATAGCAGTTGTCAAGAAGCATCTGCTCCTCGGGGGTGAGCTCACGATGGTGCTCATAGACATGCTTGATGCGCTCGAAGAGCTTTTTGTTCAGTCGTACATCGTTTGAGTGTTTGGTCAGAATGGGACTCATCTTCTGCGCCAGCTCGTCGAGCGCATCGTTGGTTTCGGCGCTGAGCATGCATGAGAACACGTTGGACACTCGGTCGAGGAGGTCATAATAATGTTCTCCGTTCTCGTTATCCACACGGATGATGGTGTTTTCAAATGTAGGCTCCTCTGGGTCGTTGATGATCTTCTCTATCTCTTCGTCGTCACGGCGTATGCCTTCCATAAATGCTTCTTCATAGTGCTCCAGCTTTATGCGGTCAAAGGGCACGGTGTCGTGCGGCGTTTTATATGCTTCAAAAAATGGGTTCGTTTTCTTCAAGTTCTCTTTGTTATCTTTGCACATACTTGTAAAATTCCTAATGCTATAATTATACTGCAAATTTAGCAATTTTCTTAGAGATTTGCAGCGTGGAGAGAGCTTAATGTTCAAGATTTTAACTAAAATTGTATTTGTCTTGTCTTTGTGTTGCCTTTACGTCGCCTTTACGTCGTTTTTGTGCCTTTTTTGTGCCTATTTCGTGTCGTTTTATTGCAAGTTAGGCGCGTTGGCTGAAAGACAATTTTTCCAATGCTTCCACCTCTATCGTCTCCCGTTTCAACATGATCTGTCCGTCGGCTTCCATCTGTCGTAGCTCGGCGGCAACGGCACGCGGACTGTCGTTGAGCATGTGTGCCAAGCGCGACTTCATGATTTTCACCGTCTTGTGGCCTGTGGGTAGCAGGCAGCGGCTGGAAATGAAATGGATTATGCGTGCCCGCCTGCTGTCGTTGACATGTCGCCACGGTATGCGTGCCAGACGTTGGGCTTGGGTGGAAAACAGGTTGAGGAGGTTTATGCGGAATATGTCGTATGTGGCGGAGAGCTTCACTACATCGTTCTTGGCAATGCACATGACGGCACATTGTCCAGCTGTAGTGAAGGTGCGGGTGTAACGGGGGGAGATGCCGAACAGACGCTCGGGCTGTACCACGTTAGGGGCTTCAAACAGCTCCTCTATGGTGTAGCCATGGTCATCGGCGGTGGTGCTGACGCGCATCTTGCCTCTTACAAGGAAGATCAGCGAGTTGCACGCCGTGTCGGCCTGCGCCACCACCTTGCCGTCGCCATAAACATGATAGGCTATAGGGAAGGTGGTGAGCAGGTTGCTGATGTCGTTGCTGCTCATGCCGAGGAAGAGAGGCAACGACATCATCTGCTGACATATAAGGTCTACGCGGTCTTTCAAAGCTGTTTATTGCTGTTCTTCAACAATCTTGCCTTTCATCGAAGGCGAGTACCACACAGCATAGTTGCCTTTGTGGTCGGCGTAAATGAAGTAGGCCATGAGCTTGGGGTTGCGCTCCAGCACCTTCTTTGCCTTCTCCATGCCCATAACCATGAATGAGGTGGCATAGGCGTCGGCGGTGGCGCAGCGGTCGGCGATGACCGTGGCAGAGAGCAGACTGTGCTGCACGGGCTGTCCTGTCTTCGGATCTATGGTGTGGGCATATTTCTTGCCGCCCTTGAAATAGAAATTGCGGTAGTTGCCACTGGTGGCCATGGCGCGGTCTGTGATGTTGAGCACGGTCTGTAGCTCCTGGTTCGTGTTTGTGGGATCGTCAGACGGCTTGGTAACGCCAATCTTCCAGGGCACACGCTTCTCGCTGATGCCGCAGGTCACCACCTCTCCGCCAATCTCTACCATGAAGTTGTCAATGCCCTTGCGACGCAGAAAGTCGGCAACAACGTCGCTGCCGTAACCTTTGGCAATGGCACCACAGTCGAGCATGGTGCGTGGATCGGCCTTCTTTATGCGGCCGTCTTTCATGCTCACCTTGTCAAAGCCAACGAACGTGCGCAAGCTGTCGATGGTGTGCTTGGTGGGCATCGATCCGTTCTTGAAGCCGAAGCCCCAGGCGTTGACGAGCGGCGCCACCGTTATGTCGAAGGCACCATTGGTGTCTTCTGACACCATCTCGGCGAGGGTGAACACTTCCTTGAACATGCGTCCCACGACGATGTCTTGGTTGTTGTTGACCTTTGTTATCTCCGACTGCTTGTTGAACATCGACAAGGCGTCGTCAACTTTCTGTAGTTCTGCCAGAATGTCTTTGTTGAGGTCTTCGCCATACTGGTAGGTTATGTGGTAGACGGTGCCGAAAATCATGCCCTCATTATGCTGGTAGGGCGTGTTGTGCTGCGAACAGGCAATCTTTATTGTTGCTCCTATGAGCAGCAACAGGAAGATGACGCGAAAAATATTTTTTTTGCTTTTCATTCTGTTATTTTTATATCTCTATCGTCACGTTAAATGTGCCACCAAGGCGTGTGCCTCCCTGCTTGCCGTAGCCAGGTACATACCAGCAGTTGCCGGCTTCGCCGTCGCTGTAAAACAGGCGCTTACGGTAACGGACGCTCCAACCTAAACGCAACGGACCCCATATCTTGGCGTCAACGCTCACGACGCCTTCAAGCCAGTGGTAGTTGCATTTCTCTCCCTCTATCCTGTAGTCGGCATCGTCGCCCCACACGGGGTCTTTCAGACCGGTGGTGAACGCATCATACTTGAAATAGGTGAGGGCGTAACGAGCACCCACAAACACGCGATAGTCGTCGTGCTTGTTCTTCATGAGGTTGAAGTCGACACCTGCGCGCAGGTATGGCGCGCTAGTCTTATAGGTCATCTTCGTAGTTACGTTTTCTGAGTTGGCCTTGCCCAATCCCACCTCCACGATGGGGAAGTATTTGTCGCGTAGGTTCACTCTTGCGGCTGCCTCATACTGTCCGTAATCGCTGAAGGCCAACTGTGCTATGCCCACAAGGTCGGCAGACACAGACACACCGCGAAACAAGCTCACGGTGTCTTTCTCTTGCACGATGTTCTTTGTGCCGTTGCCTTGCTGGGCCATGGCGCTGACGGTCATGAGCATCAGCAACAGGGCGAGGCTAAGTGGGCGCAGGAGCAGGGTGGGGGAGTCTGCGTGTTGCCTATTGTGCTGTCTTAAGACTGATGATGAGGTGTGCTCTCTGTGTGTCGTATGTAACATAACTGTTGTTTATCTTTACCGATTCTACCTTGTGTGACGTGTGCTTGACGTCGGTAATCTCGTGAAAAACCATCGGACTGCAGTCGACCGACTCAAAATGGGGTTGGTTGGTCTTGCTTACCGTTATGGTGTCGTAGACGTGCTTCTTCGTGTCTTTGTCTATGAAGTCGAAGTAGAGCACGTCGCTGTCATGGTTATAACTCATGGGTATGGCCAAACTGTCGGCATCATACAGACGGTTCATGAGCACCGAGTCGTTGCCGTCAGACCTCTTCACCGACACTGTGAGGGTGTCGTTGAAAACCTGGTCAAACTTGCAGGTGGTCATGACCCTACTGTTCAACGGACAGTCTATCGACGAACAGGCACCGAGCATTGCAGCAAAGGCGCTGGCCGCCATGACGCATGTTATTGTTTTACGCATTTCAGTGTCTTTTCTATTTGGTAGTCGTTGCGGTTCTGTGATGAACGGCTCACAAGGTCGCCAATGAAGCCCGCAAGGAACAGTTGTGTGCCTATCATCATCATCGTGAGGGCGATAAAGAAATAGGGCGAGTCGGTGACGAGACGCTGAGGTATGCCCTGTGACAGGCACCACAGCTTGTCGGCACCAATAATGAAGGCTGATATGAAGCCGATAATGAACATCATGGTGCCCATGAAGCCAAACACATGCATGGGCTTCTTGCCAAAGTTGCTGAGGAACCACAGCGTTATGAGGTCGAGGTAACCGTTGAAGAAGCGGTTGAGACCAAACTTCGACTTGCCATACTTGCGTGCCTGATGGTGTACGACCTTCTCGCCAATCTTGTCGAAACCGGCATTCTTGGCGAGGTACGGGATGTAACGGTGCATCTCGCCATAGACCTCGATGTTCTTGATCACATCGCGACGGTAGGCCTTGAGACCACAGTTGAAGTCGTGGAGATTATGAATGCCGCTGATCTTACGGGCTGTAGCGTTGAACAGCTTTGTGGGTAAAGTCTTCGACAGCGGATCATAACGTTTCTGCTTGTAGCCAGACACGAGGTCGTAGCCATCCTCGGTGATCATCTTGTAAAGGCCGGGAATCTCATCGGGAGAGTCTTGAAGGTCGGCATCCATGGTTATAACCACATCACCCTGTGCTTCTTTGAAGCCACAGTAGAGGGCGGGACTCTTGCCGTAGTTGCGGCGGAACTTTATGCCTTTAACGTTCTCCGACTGTTTGCTCAGGTCCTCAATGACCTGCCATGAGTTGTCGGTGGAACCGTCGTTTACAAATATCACCTCAAAGCTGAAGCCATTGGCTTTCATCACTTTTTCAATCCAGCGGTAGAGTTCGGGTAGCGACTCTTCCTCATTGTATAAGGGTACGACTACAGAAATATCCATATCTTTTACATGTTTTATCGTGGCTTGCATGTCATCAACATGCAGAGCGTCGGTTGTGTTTGTTGCGTTATGATGTTTTTGTTTTTATCTTTATCTTTTTGTTCTTATCTTTGTCTGCGGCGTGCTTCTTTTTTTTTATTATTCTTGCATGCCGTCGTCTTGTCTTAATGGTGCTTCCTTCTGCACACGGCAGCGATAGGCAAGCTCAACACAAAACCCACAAAGAAATTTTGCATCATGAAGAGGAAGGCCCAATGTATGGGCGACAGGCTTTTCATCATGGCAAGGGTGGAGTCGATGTCTTGTGTCGACAGGCCCGACTGACGATACACCTCGCTCATCGTTGCTGCCGATGTGGCAAGCATGGCGTAGAACATGCCATGGTCAAGAAACTTAAAGTAAAGGTACTGGCCAAGGGCAAAAATCATCGACGAGTAGACAAAGGTGTAAACACAATAGCCATAGCTCCGTCGGAACGAAATGTAGCCTCCAAGGGCATAGTTGCGAAAAGCGCACAGACGCCAACCGACAAGGATGGGGGTCAGAAGGGCAAGGATGTTGCCAAGGCCGCTTTCTGGCATATACATGATTGCCAGAAAACTAACGAACCACAGAAGGCATAATATTGCCCCGTCCTGACGAGCAAACGCTTTCAGCTGGACGAGATCTTCAATTTTTATCATTAAAAATGTTGTTTTATAAAACGACTACAAAGGTAGTGTAAAAAATCGATTATGAGAAGCAATTACTTATTTTATTATGAAGTTTCCGCTTTTTTTGACAACGCTTAATGTTTCACGGCTTCTCATCATCGGCTCATATCTTCTTTTCAATTTTTTTCTTACTTTTTCTCCATCATCATCATATCCATTCCATATTCTCCATCTCCATCTTCATTTCCATTCCATCTTCTCCATTCTATCTTCTCCATCACCATCTTCTCCATCACCATCTTCTCCATCTCCATCTCCATCACCATCTTCATCACCGTCTCCTCTTTCCTCATTTTTGCCTCTTATCTTTACTCAAGTTTCGGATTTAGAATGAGTTCATAAAAAAGTTCATAAAAAAGGCTTTGAGTATTTCCGTATATCACGGAAAATGAGTAAATTAGATGTGACAAAAAAACATTACTCAAAACTCAAAGCCATGAGCAAAATTACAAATATTCCCTCAGAAATCCGCAACTTTTTCTCAGAAAAACGTCGCAGTATAGTTATGGATACATTTACGCGCCTGCTTGAAGGCTTAAATTTGGACACCCGCAGCCTTGGTGGCTTGAAACGTGAGAACTGCCAGTTGACGAACCTTCAAGTGTTCCAAATATTGTTACTGCTTCCATTCTTTGCAATCAAAGGATTCTCCCATTATGATGGTTCGGCGCTGTGTCGTATGTTTGGCGGTAAGAAGGATGTTCTCTATTCATATCTGTCACAAGACAATGTCAACTGGCGGAATGTCGTGTACCGCATAACCAATTGGCTGCTGACGAAAGTGACCGTGCGCCAGGACCATAAGAAGAGTGTGCTTCCAACCGTACTGATAGCCGATGACACGGATCTTCCAAAGACGGGCATGCATATGGAATCCATAGGCAAGATATTCTCGCATGTACACCAGAAATGCATCCTCGGCTACAAGGCTCTAATGTTGTGCTGGAGTGATGGCCGCACGCAGTTCATGCTCGACTTCTCGCTTCATGGCGAGAAGGGCAAGGTTGATGGTAAGGAGCAAGGGCTTACCTCTGAACAGAGGAATGGGCGTTATGAGCGCAAACGTGATGAGAAGTGTCATATTGCCAAACGCAAGGAAGAGT